>OIFA01000038.1_pt1 | contig 121804 bp, 116 predicted proteins | sample 1581991 | NCBI WGS metagenome assembly OIFA01 (sample SAMN07501060, study PRJEB24779) | human gut metagenome | isolation source: stool | host: human infant | place: USA: Pittsburgh, PA
TTCCGGCGGCCTCGAGCCTCACGCGTTAAATCTAGGGGATTGTGCATTTTTACAAGACTTTTTAGGGGTATGTGCACGTGGAGGGTTTAAATCTAGGGGTATGTGCTCGTGTTGGTGCGCGCGGCAGGACAGCAGTGGCATCCTCGCCCGAAGGATCTGCGGTCAGGACACACCCAAAAAGGCGGTGAAATGCAGAAAGGCCAGCAAGATGTGGAAACGCCGGCAGTGTACTGAAACGCGGCGATATACAGAAAGATCGGGACTCCGCCAACAAACTGTCAACGATGTCCCGACACATCACAATGGTGCGCGAGGGGGGAGTTGAACCCCCACTCCATCAACTGGAACACGGACCTGAACCGTGCGCGTCTGCCTATTCCGCCACTCGCGCGTTGCTATAGAAGATTACGAGGCCGAGGGCGTCTTCGTCAAACCGAATCCACTCCAAGAGGTGTTGAGACCAGTCACATTCACTGCCACGGGACACCGGAGCGGAAGATGACGGAGATAACGGTTGCGGCAAGAACCAGGACCAGCCCGATGATGTCTGGCCAGCGCAAACGAACCCGATCGCGCTCAACTGGCGGGATTCCACCGCGCATTGTCATTGCCCTGCCGGTGTCATCGGCACGTCTCGAGGACGCGGATAACGTTGCGGTTGTCATATCCACGATCAATTTGAGCTGACCGCGAAATGTCATCATCGGCCCATCATCTGTCCAGCGCAGGCGCACAGCGTCGAACACTGCCTGCATCTGGTCGCGCACGGTCGACAGGCCTCGAAGCGCAAAACTTGCCGCCATTACCCACTCGTCGACGGGAGCTCGAAACCACGTGAGGGGGTGGAGCAGTGTTCGAAGTGCCGGAGCGATTCGTTCAATGGGTGTGGTCCACACGAGCAGCAGTGATCCGAGGACCACTTCGACCATGACGAGGAAGGCGCGGACGAAAATCAATGCACCGCCGCCGATTGCGGCCCCGATCATGCCGCCAATGAAGCCGGCCCACATCCAAGACGGCAGGCGCGGCCGTGCCGAAATGGGCACGCGTCCGACAACAGCCGCAACCAGGAGACACACGCCGACCGCCGCAACAGTTGGCCACTTGGGAAGCAGGACCAGCAGTGTCGTCAGAATTGCCAGGCAGATGATCTTCGTGCCGACCCACATGCGCGTCAGTGGAGATTCCCACGGCAGCGGGCGGGGCAGTGCCAACGTAGGTGATGGGCGAGGGTGCCTGCGCGAAGCGGCAGATCCGCGAACACCTGTGTTGGGTGGCGTATTGCGTGCGAATGTACTCATGACAGTTTCCCTTCGACGAGGGAAAGGTGCCGGGAGCACACCTGATCCAAACCTTCAAAATCGTGCGAAATCACAATAATTCCCATGCCGCGATCCTGCCGGCGTTTCAGCGCGCTGATGACCAGTTCACGCGATGTGGCATCCAGGCCCGCCAGAGGCTCGTCAAGCACAATGAAATTCAGGTCCGCTGCGAATAATCCAGCCAACGCGACGCGCCGCATCTGTCCGCCGGAGAGTTCATCAATACCGCGCCTTTGCAACTCACAGTCCAGTCCCACTTCCGCCATCGCGCGGCTGACCACGTCGTCGACCCGCTCTGTGTCGTCAGGGTCGATGTTGGCGGCCGCGGCAATGTCCAGACGCACGGACGGGCGTTGGAGCTGAAGTCGGGCGAATTGCATCGACATGCCGATGGATCCGATTTGCTGGCTGGCGGGCTTGTCGCCCAGGCGGCAATCTCCCCAGGTGGGAGGCATCAGGCCTGTCATGATGCGTGCCAGTGTCGATTTGCCCGACCCGTTCTCACCTGCGATCAGGACACTCTCACCTGGCGCAACGTCCAGATTAATGTCAAAGAGGACCTGCTTGTGCCACGGGGTCCTCACGTCGTAGGCGTGCGACACGTCGTGCAGTGTCAGCGCCGGGGCGAAGTGATCCCCCCACCGTTTGAGGTGGGACACGATGTCGTCAGCCTCATCGTCGGTGGAGACCACAGGCGTGACTGGTGCGGTGCGAACCGCGGATGGGTCACCCTCGTCAATGGGGGAGTCGTGCACGCTGCTGGCTGGCTGGCGGGTGGGAGAGGCTGTGGAATCAGTAGCATCGCCGGTGGGGACGGCCACGACATCGGCAGCGCCGCTGGTGAGGTGGCAGGTCAGGGAGCCAGGTGCGCCGGTGGTCGTGCTGTCGGTGAGCGGACTGGTCGGGTCGGTGGGAGCACCATCGAAAGTGACGTGACCGTTGTCGAGTGTGATCAGCCGGTCGGCCCGTGCCGCTTCAGTGAGGTCGTGGGTGATGTGAACGACGGTCGTGCCGGTGCGGGGCAGGTCAGCGAGGATGGCGATCAGTTCGGTGCGCCCCTGCTGGTCGATCATGGCGGTTGACTCGTCCGAGATCAGCAGGGCAGGCTGGCGTGCCAAGGCTCCGGCCAGTGCGAGTCGTTGCAGTTGGCCGCCCGACAGGTGACGTACCGGCATCGCGGACAGGCCAGGCAGACCGACCTGATCCAGAAGAATGTCGAGGGGGAGCGCGGCGCGCTCGTCGGAACTCATACCCCACAGGATGTCTTCTTCGACCGTTTCGCCCAGCAATGACAATTCGGTGCGTTGAGCCAGCAGTGCGACCCCGCTTTGTCGACCCAGTCCAATCCGGCCGGGCCGCTTCACGGATCCGGCGCTGTGGTGCGCACCGGCAAGAATGGATGCCAGGGTCGACTTTCCAGATCCGTTCGGCCCGGCGATGACGACGAACTGGCCGCGGTCGATGGTGAGGCTCACGCCGTCAAGCGCGTCGCGCGTGGCGCCCGGATAGTGCATGTGGACGTCAGTGAGCGTGGTGGGCAACGGCTGGATCGGGGCGGCGGCATCCTCGTCGACGCGCAGTGGATCTAATGCATTGCCCTGCGGAATACGGGCGAGGACGTGACCCATCAGCCAGTGCGCAACGGTCAATGTGAGTGCGAATGCGAAAAGTACGGATACCGGCAGCCATGCCCACCAGTAGGCCACCATCCAGTCGGTGAAGGTCAGGAACAGGTCGGACATCGGGCGGGTGAGGCTCCATCCGGACAACAGCCGCGCGTAGCCTTTGACCGAGACTCGCACAGATTCAAGCGTGAGTTCCCGCAGGTCGGTGAGCAGCCATAGCGTCAGGTCAGTGAGTGCTCCGAGGATGGCTCCGACAATAATGCCGATCAGGAATGCGAATCGGGTGCGGATGTGTTTGCGGTGGAGTGCTCCGACGATCCACCCTGCCAATGCCGCCTGGATTGCGGTCAGTGCGGTGTTGACTCCGCCGAGGATGGCTCCGATCAGGCAGGTGGTCAGCACGGTGGTCAGTGATGCACGAGGGCGGAGCCTGACCGCAATCATGGCGATCGGGATTGTAGCGATGAGCTGCAGGAAGTTGTTGAAGAACGGCAGGATGGTGGCGCCGACACATGCCACGATTGCCAGTCCGGCAAGCACTCCGCATGAAGCAAGTTCAACCGGTGTGAGCGCGCCGGTCGGGCGTGCGGTGCCTGCCGTGGATCGCGTGTGAGAACGGTGTGATGACAATTGTGTATCCACTGACAGGAACGGCAGGATGACAGGAGGCAGTCTGAAATCAGAGGGTGACGGCTGTGCCGGTTGCTGTGCAGATCAGAGTGCCTTGCATGCAGGTGTAGTGCATCTCAACACTGATCACGGCGTCAGCTCCGAGGAGTTCGGCACGCTCGCACATTTGGTTGACAGCATTTTCAAAAGCGGTCTGCAGGTTTTCCTCGCCTCTCTTGCGTCCGCCGTTGAGCGCTTTCAGCATTCCGCTCGCGGGGAAAGATGAAACAGTTTCACCTGATACAAGGCCGATGTAACGCGTGATCGGCTGACCTTCGATGGACGGTGTCGTCACTGCGAGCATGTTGTCTCCCATCTATTGACGCAACGATTCGGCAGGCTGGCAATGCGACTGCCATGGGCGCCCGCTGCGCCCGAGCCGACCAGTCGGGCGGCCTGAATCCACTTGTATCATTCCACGTGCGCGCCGCGCGCGCACTTACAGTGCGTGCGCCGTCTTGTTTACCGCCAGGCAGCGTCTGGGTCTGTCAGGGGTTGTCAGAAATCCCAGTCTTCGTCCTCGGTGTCGACGATCTCACCGATGACGTAGGAAGAGCCGGAACCGGAGAAGAAGTCGTGGTTTTCGTCGGCATTCGGTGACAGTGCTGCCAGGATCGCCGGATTCACATCGGTTTCATCATGCGGGAACAGTGCCTCATACCCCAGGTTCATCAGAGCCTTGTTCGCGTTGTAACGCAGGAATTTCTTGACGTCCTCGGTCAACCCCAACGGGTCATACAGCGACTCGGTGTACTGCTCTTCGTTTTCATACAACTCGAACAACAGTGAGAACGTGTAATCCTTCAGTTCCTGACGGCGCTTCTCATCGGCCTCGTTGACAGCCAGCTGATACTTGTAGCCGATGTAGTAGCCGTGCACGGCTTCGTCACGAATGATCAGGCGAATCAGGTCGGCGGTGTTGGTGAGCTTGGCGTGCGCCGACCAGTACATCGGGGCGTAAAAGCCGGAGTAGAACAGGAAGGATTCCAGCATCGTGGACGCCACTTTGCGTTTTTCTGGATCGTCACCGTCGTAGTACGACTTCACGATGTGCGCCTTGCGCTGCAGTGGTTCGTTCTCACGCGACCAGCGGAACGACTCATTGATCTCCTGCGTGGACAGCAGTGTGGAGAAAATCGACGAGTATGACTTGGCGTGAACTGACTCCATGAACGCGATGTTTGTGTAGACCGCTTCTTCGTGAGGGGTGCGCGCATCGGGGATCAGGGAGACGGCACCGACGGTGCCCTGCAGCGTGTCCAGCAGGGTCAGGCCTGTGAACACGCGGTTCGTCATGGTCTGCTCATCCTCGTTGAGCGTCTTCCACGACTGAATGTCGTTGGACAACGGGATTTTCTCAGGCAGCCAGAAGTTACGAGTCAGACGATCCCATACCTCTTCGTCTTTTTCATCGATGATCTTGTTCCAGTTAATGGCTTCGATCGTCTCATTCTCTGATGCATGAATGGGATCCACAGTTGTTCCTCCTCAATCCTGGTGATGTCGCACATGCACGCCACTAGCCCAGCCTACTGGTCTGAGCGTCGAAAAGACACGCCCGCCAGATGTGATGTGGCCGTGTCCTAGTGCACCTCGCACCCGCATTCGCATTGCCTGTCACTGTCGTCGTCGTGGTCAGCGCCCGCAGTCCTCGCAATCATGTGGGCAGTGGTCGTCCTGTCTTGAGCTCAGCAAACCGGACACGTGCGCCGTTTCCATTCCAGCAACGAGGGCTGCCATCAGCGCGGCCAGATCCGTGTGCGCACATCTCTTGCCCGCAGCTCTGCGATTCTCGCCGCGCCGAAAGATAGTTTTCTCGATCCACACTGTTGCAGCCGTCGTCACAGCAGTAATGCCGACCGCGGCTCCAATAAGCGCAGGATTTTCCTGCAGAGTTTCTGGAAGGGTGTCCAATGCCTGGTGGTGGCCACTGCGGTGATCGCCGTGGCGATGATGTTCTGTGCTGCAGCCGCACTGGTCGTGATCGCAATGCTGTCTGTCGTGGTGTCGATTGCCCGTACAGCCGCACGATCCGTCGCTCTGGCAGTCGCACTCCTTGTGTGGTTCAGGCTCCAACGTCCGATTCGGGTCGAGTGGGCCAGCCTGGTCCTTGTCGATCAGCGGAACGGTACGCTCACCAGCGGCTGCGGCACCTTCATCCGATCCGCAGCCACATTTGCCCTTTCCTTTGCCACACGCGCAGCCGCCCTGACCTTTACCGCAGCCACATCCATCGTTTTCACCGCAATTGCAGCTCTTGCCCTCGCATGAAGCATCTCCGTTGCAGCAGGCGCACGCGCCCCCCTCGTCACAATTGCCGACGAACGCGCGGTGATCCTCACAGCTGAACATTGACGCCAATGCGGCTGTAATTCCGCCCAGGAGCCCGGCCTTCAACACGCCGCGAACAGGTCGTGAGCGCACGAAGTCCGGCATGGCATACCACGCGAGCGTGCCGCCCGACATCAACGCGACATAACCGAGTTTGCGCGGATCACTCAGCGCCTGCTCAATGCGGTCAAACGCAGAGCTCCCGCCAACATCCGTGCTGGTTGAACAGTCGTGATCGCGGCAATCACAAGTCATCAGAAGCCTCCCATGTATCCAGTGCTGTCAATCCTACGTGGCGGCATGTGCATTTGCAGCCGAGCGGGACGAACGCTCCCGCCACGCAGTGCTCCAGTTGTTCACCTCAGGAGGCCCCGGTATGAGACAGTTGAAGCAGCAGCGGACAGCGTCGCCCTCGTCGGTGCTGTTGACCGGGACGCCCTGCCCCGCGTATCTCTATGACCGGATGAGTCTGCCTGGAGCGTAAGGAGCGCGAGATGACCACTCACACGACCGTTGCCTGGAGCGAGGGCCGCTGGCTACATGACCCTGCCGAACACCATATCGACGACGCGGGAACGCTGGTGGTGACCGCCACCGAGAAATCCGATGCGTGGGAGCGTACCTACTACGGCTTCAGCGTGAACACTGTGAACGCCCTGGTCAGGGAACTTCCCCACGGTGCAGCAATGGAGGTGACGCTCAACGCGGCTTTCTCCGAGCAATTCGACCAGGCTGGCATTTTCGTGCGCGCCGGCGCGAAGAACTGGGTCAAAGCGGGCCTTGAATTTTCCGACGGAGTGCTGCAGCTGGGCGCGGTCGTCACGCGCGGCGTGTCCGACTGGTCAGTGTCGCCGGTCCACGAATGGCTCAACAAAGATGTGGTGATCCGCGTGAGCCGCCACGACGATTCGATCATCCTGCGTGCCGGCGTGGTGGGCGAGGACCTCAGGTTGGTGCGAGTCCTGCCGTGTCTGCCTGACGATGGCTCGGTGGTGGAGGCAGGCCCGTTCGTGTGCTCGCCGTCCAGGGGCGGACTGTCCATCGCCTTCTCGTCATGGACGCTCGGCCCTGCAGACGCCAGTTTGCACTGACGAGGGTGGTGCGGCGGACCAATTGTGCGCATCCTCGAACTGACTCCTATTGTTAAAGAGCACGGGCCGCATGGGTCCGTGAAAATGCTGGCAGCACGCTGGATGTCACGATGAGGAAACGGTGCTAGGGACAGTACTGACAACGATCACACCCATGATCACGGTGGGAGTGCTGGGAACACTTTTCGCACGCAACCGTCACTTTGTCGGTGCCCTGAACCCGATCAACGACTTCGTCTTCTATGTCACCCTGCCGTGCTACATGTTCACCGTCGTGCTCAATGCGCCACTGGACACGTCAGCTACCCCGGTCGTTGAAGCACTCTCAGGCCCCGTCATCGCAGTGCTCCTCTACTTCCTGCTCGGCTTCACTCTCCGAGCAGTCTCTAAGCGGCGTCGGCTGTGTCAGGAACGTCGTGAAGGACAGGAAACGGACGCTGATCCCGCCCGTGACCGTGCCCGCACAAGCGGAGCGTTCAACCCGTCCCCCATTGTTTTGGGCGCGACCTTCGGCAACGTCGGATACATGGGTGTGCCTATCGCACTGGCCCTGATCGGACCACAGGCCGGCCTTGCGTGCGGCGTCATTCAACTGCTCCACAACGTTGTTTTCCTGTCGGGCTATCCCATCATGCGTCAGCTCCTGCTGGGACAGTCCGCGCACGAGGAACACGTCGACCGTGATCACGCCACGCATACTGCCCGCCCCCGCCACTGGCCGCGAGCGCTCCAAGTCCTCATCCAGGCCGTCACCGGGGGCCGGACAGTTTCTTGGAGTTTTTGGGAGACTGGGATGAAAGTTTTTTATACCGATGAGCAGCGTCGGGTGGCTGTGGCCATGTTTGGGAAGTTGCGTTCGTAAACTCAGACGTGCCGGGTGCTTGGTTATCCCTCGCTTCACACGTTGAGGGATTGGGTGGGACAGTCTGGGCGGGGAAGAAGAGCGGTGAAAAAGCGTAAGCCTCCTCGCCGTTATTCGTGGGAGTTTAAAGTCAAAGCTGTCGAGCGTGTGGATCATGGCGAGGCTGTGGGCGTGATAGCCCAGGATCTTGGTATTGATGCGCCGCCTGTGCTCTACCGGTGGGTGAGGCAGTGGAAAAAGGGAAGGGCAGTGGGGGCTGATGACGAAAAACGAGCGGAAGAAGGCTGGTGGTTGTGCTACTCAGGCTCAACTCGAGCAGTCACTGCCCGATGATCCTGCACAGCTGAGGTCTTTGGCGGCACGTTTGCTGGTGGAAAAGGCGGTATTAGAAAAACGAATTGAGATTATGGGAAAAATCCGGGCGGCATCCCGGTCAAACTGCCCAATGAGATCAAAACAAGAATTGTTGATGACTTGCGTGAGTCTTACCCACTGACGGTCCTGCTCGACGTGGTGGGGTTGAGGCATGCAACGTATTACTACCGTCGTAAGGCTGCGGCAATGGCTGACAAGTACGAGCACTTACGCCTTCTTACCGGTCGTATTGCGCGGAAGAATCGTTATATTTACGGTTCGAAGCGTATCTGGCTTGCCTTGCGTGAGCAAGGACAGAAAGTCTCGGAGAAAGTGATTCGCCGTTTGATGAAAGAAGAGCAGATCCCGGTTTACTACGCGAAAAGGAAGCGGCGTCACTCGTCGTATGAGGGGGAGGTCAGTCCTGCTCCTGAAGATCGTGTCAAACGTGACTTTCATGCTGCATCGGTCAACCAGTTGTGGCTGACTGATGTTTCGGAATTTGCTGGGCCTGACGGGAAAGTGTATTTCAGCCTGATCATAGATTGTTTTGATGGCAAGATCGTTTCCTATCGGTACCAGCACAATGCGCATAAGACCCTTACTCAAGGCATGTTGGAAGATGCTATTGCATACCTGTCCAGGTGCCAAAAACCAGTCGGGGGCGTTGCTTTCCACTCTGATCGTGGTGGACACTACCGGTGCAAAGACTGGATTAGCCGCACGCAACAGACGGGGATCATCCGCTCTATGAGCCGCAAAGGATGCAGTCCTGACAATGCTCGATGCGAAGGCTTTTTCGGCACGATGAAAAGCGAGATGTTTTACGGCCGTACATGGAATTCAGTATCGCAAATCGAAGAAGCGATTGACTGGTATGTCCACTGGTACAACAACACTCGAATAAAAACTGAACTCGGTGGACTAACTATCAAGGCCTACCGCGAGAAAACACTGACACACGAAACCGCCTAAAAAAACGTCCGCACCCCCAAATGACCTATAACCCGAAAATGTCACCTTGGGACTCTTGGCAGGTTGTAAGAACTTTTTTCGACTGTCGGCATTTGAAGAAGATCCGCAGCAGTCTGCATGTCGGTAATTAAGTCTGTAATTAAACCTGATTTTGATAACGCGTAAATTGCTTGTGTTTTTCTGGGTGAACCGGCTACTGCGATCACGCGTGGTATGTTGCGAAGTTGACTAGGCTTAATGGTGATACACTGGTCGGATATGTCGGAGCTTACCACCTCTCCGTCGTCATTTAGAAATATTCCTGCGACCTCAGCTCGGGTTCCTTTAGACGATAAATGCGTTTTCACTTCTTCAGGAAATGTTTGAGGCAATTGTGACTCTAAAGGAGTCCATGAGCCAACTGAAAGAATAGCGACATCTATTTCATCGAACATTTCAATGACGCTTTTCACGTAGAACTGATTCTTAATAAAATCGGCGGCTTCGCCTACATAAAATGGTGTAAATAGCGCAAATGTTTCCGCCTCGGATAGGTCATTCATCCGCCTGATTATCTCGACTGGAGATTGTGAAATGTCCCACCCCACGGTTCCAGTGAGCTGAACTATTCGACTGAAAGGGAGGCGGGGTAGGTAGTTGGTCATTGCGGCTAAAGTTCGCCCCCAGGATACGCCGACGGTTTTTCCGTTTAGATCTATGTGAGATAGGTAATTAGCAGCCATTTCTCCTAGTTGGTCACGGACTTGGCTTTCCGACCCTGAAGATTCAATTACTCTTGTTGACTTCAGATTGAGGTGTTTTGAAAGAGTGTTTGACACAGAGTTTAAGTTAGTGCTGGGTTCGGTTATGGTGATTTTTATGATCTTGCTCTTTTTTCCTAGTTCCAAAAGTCTTGCTACGCGAAAGCGTGAGATTTTGAGGGTTTTGGCAATTTCTATTTTGGATTTCTCATTGAGGTAAAATTGTCGCCCAATTTCAGCTATTAGTTTCTGCGTCTCTTTGTCTAGGTTGACTGGCTCCTGCTCGTTGGTGGTCATGGCAGCTCCTTTGACTCGGTGGTTTGTGTTGTGGTTGACATCCTGACTGTGACCTCTTAGGATCATACTCACAAACGAGCAACATGGGCGCTCAGATGAGCATGCGAGGGAGGATGTTCCTTATGAGGGTAGCTTTAGGCGTTGACTTCGGGACCGAGTCCGCGAGAGCACTTTTGGTTGATCTTGACTCGAGGGAAGAATGCGGTAGTGCGGAGGCGTCTTATAGGCATGGAGTTATTGATGAAGTGCTGCCGTCTAGTAGTGCGCGACTTCCGCACGAGTGGGCCTTGCAGGATGCGGATGATTACCTAGATGCGCTGGAGCGCAGTGTTAGGGATGTGTTTGATGGATCCGCTGCGAGTCCTGAAGATGTGGTGTCGCTGGGAATCGATACGACGGCGTGCACGGTGGTTCCATGTACAAGCGATCTTGTTCCGTTGTCGCGACTGGCGTCATTTCGCGAGAATCCATATGCATATGCAAAGTTGTGGAAAGACCATTCGTCACAGTACTGTGCAGACGACCTAAACGGCCTTCTTCGCGACACTCCAGGATATTTGGAGTATTACGGAGGAAGTCTTTCTCCTGAGTGGATGCTTCCAAAAACACTAATGATTTATCGCGAAGCTCCGAGTGTATTTGAGAGTACAGAGCTCTTCTTGGAACAAGAAGATTGGATTGTTTCGAACTTGGTCGGGAAGGTTGTTAGAGGGGCGCATGTAGCGGGATACAAGGGGGGATATCGCGAAGAGTCGATTGGGTACCCGCCAGCGAAACTTTTGGACAAGGCATCTTCGGGTTTTTCGGCGGTACTTAATAAGCTGGGGCATGATTTCAAGTCCCCTGGGCAACTCGCAGGGCTTCTCGTCGAGAAGTGGGCAGATCGCTTGAAACTACCAAGAGAGTTGCCGGTCGCTGTCGGTAACATGGACGCCCATGTGGCCGTGCTTGGGGCAGGAGTCGTTGAACCAAATGTCATAGTTGCAGTGATGGGAACAAGTGTCTGTGACCTACTCGTTTCAGACAAGCTGGCCGCGGTTAAGGGAATCCAAGGTGTAGTTCGTAATGGCATACTTCCCAAGATGTGGGCGTATGAAGCTGGACAGGCGGGAGTCGGCGATACCTACGCATGGTTTGTTAAGAAACTCATGCGAAATTCGGAATGTGATCCGCAAAGAACAGTCGGAGAGATTTTCCGGTCGCTTGAGGAAGAGGCAGAAGATATCCCTGCCGCTCAGACTGGCATTATCGCTCTAGACTGGCTGAATGGAAATCGATCTAGGCTAATCGACACGCAGCTATCTGGTGTCATTGTCGGTCTTACTGTCTCCACTCAACCTGCGGAGATTTATCGCGCTCTGCTTGAATCTACGGCCCTGGGGCAAAGAGTTATTTTCGATGCATTCCAAGAGTATGGAATTGAAATTAAACGAATTGTGGCCTGTGGAGGGCTGGCGAAAAAGAGCCCTCTTCTTATGCAGATTCTCGCAGATGTAACTGGGCGTGAAATTGAGGCTACATCTAGCTCGAACACGCCGGCATTAGGTGCAGCACTACACGGAGCGATTGCTGGGGCGGCGGTCGAGTCGTGGGAAGAGGCAGCTGACGTAGCAAAACGTCAAGTAACTACGTATAGGCCAATAGAGTCAAATCAAAAGGCGTATGACTCGCTCTACCAGGTCTATATGCAACTGCACGACTTCTTTGGTGTAGAAAAACCAGAAATTATGCATTCTTTGCGAGCCACAAGGTCCGTATCGGGAAATAATCACATGAATTGGAGAGAAAAATGAGTCACAGTGCAAAGAGGTACCTAGGAGTAGCTGCATCGGCATTAGCTTTGGCGCTGGTCGGCTGTTCGACAACCGGTAACCAGTTGTCGGGAGAGAGGGAAGGAGGTGAAAGTGGAACGTCGCCAACACGAGAAATCGTTAATGTGGTGAAGCTTGCTGGTGGAGACTGGTTTAACCGCATGCAGTTGGGAAATGAAGAATATGCGACCGAGCACAATATCAAAGTTACGCAAACTGCGGGAGACGATGCGTCAGAAGAGAAGCAGATCGCGATTCTAAATGACTTGGTTACTCAGAAGCCTGACGCATTAACCGTGGTACCCAACTCTCCAGAGTCCCTTGAGAACGTGCTTGCACGCGCCAAAAAAGCAGGGATCGCTGTAGTCACCGGTGAGGCTGCAGGAATGAAGGGGGTAGATGCGGATATTGAAGCATTCGTCAACAAAGACTATGGAGCACACCAGCTTGATGTGATGGCAAAATGCATGGGTGACAAAGGCAGCTATGCGCATTTCGTGGGGTCTTTGACCGTTAAATCACACAACGAATGGGCGGCTGGTGCTGAGGAGCATTTGAAGGACTTCCCAGGCATTACCCGGGTAAGTGATCCGATTTCCTCAGACGAATCGCAGGAAACCGCATACCAGCGCGCTAAGGAGCTAATAGCCCGCTATCCCGACATTAAGGGGTTTATCGGATCAGCGTCAACTGATATTGCTGGGATTGGACGCGCAGTTCAGGAGGCTGGTTTGCAAGAGCAAACGTGCGTGGTTGGAACCTCCACTCCAGCAATTGTTGGCACTTTGATTGACGATGGTTCTGTCGACGTCATAACGGGGTGGGATCCAGCGTTGCAAGGCAAAGCGATGCTAGCTGCGGCTGAGCTAATCCTTGACGGCAAGAGCCTTTCCGACGGCCAAGACTTGGGCGTCGAAGGGTACGACAATCTCAAGCAGGATTCCAATTCACCCACAACATTCTATGGAAACGCTTGGATTGACATAACAAAGGACACAACCAAAGACTATCCCTTCTAATAGCTGAACAAGAGGTCTGGGGAGTCGTACCAATTGACATGTATACGACTCCCCAGACGAAAGGAGTCAAGTTGTCCGATCAAGCGGTCGTGTTGCGAGCAAACAACATTCGCAAGGCCTACGGAGGAGTCAAGGCTCTTGATGGTGTCACTTTGGAAATTCATAGTGGCGAAGTCATGTGTCTCGCAGGGAGCAACGGTTGCGGAAAATCAACCCTCATCAAGATACTAGCGGGTGTTGAGAGACTCGACTCAGGAACGGTAACCATCGCGGGCGAAGAAAATGCCGAAATAGACGTACTTACGGCTATAAGAAAGGGCATACAAGTAATCTTTCAAGACATGTCAATTTTTCCGAATCTGACAGTATCCGAAAACATATGTTTCTCTGGGCGCATAGCGGAGAATGTGAAAACCGTTCAAACTTCTTCCGAAGAGAAAAAAGCCGAAGCTGTACTGAATCGTCTAGGTGTCAAAATAGATCTCCGAGCCGAAGTCCAGGAACTACCTATTGCTGACAGACAAATTGTCGCGATCGCGCGAGCCCTGTATAGAGACGTAAAAGTGCTGTTCATGGACGAGCCTACAACCGCTCTGACATGGAAGGAAGTTCAGAATCTCTTCACTGTAGTGAAGCGCCTCAAGAAAGATGGAGTAGCTGTAGTTTTCGTCTCGCATAAGAGCGAAGAGGTCTTTGAAGTTTCAGACCGCATAGTGGTAATGCGCAATGGTCGAGTTGTGGCCGATGACAGCGTGGAAAAATTCAACTCACAAAAGTTGATGGAAGCGCTCTTGGGATATGTTGCAAACCAAGAAAGAAAAGTACCCACCTTCCCAAACAAGAATGAGCCGGCTTTAAAACTGTCACAGCTGTCCGCAAGAAGAATTTTTGAGGACATAAACTTAACCGTTGCCAGTGGAGAAATAGTGGGCCTTACGGGCCTTCTTGGTTCGGGACGGACGGAGGTTGCTGAAGCAGTTTTTGGGCGCATTAAGACCGATGAGGGAGAAATACTGGTTGATGGAAAGCCTATAAACCCAAGCTCGCCGAAAGCTGCAATCGAAGCAGGTATTGCGTACGTTCCACCAGACCGGCTAACTCAGGGCGTCTTTTTGCGGCAATCTATAGCGCTCAATATAGTTTCAGCAGCGATTGATCGCTTTTGTGGAATTGGCGGATGGCTAAAGAAGCGGTTGGTGAAGGGCACTATTGATGAGCAAGTCGAGAAACTTTCCATAAAGATAGACAAAGCGAATGATCCGGTCTCCTCGCTCTCAGGAGGAAACCAGCAGAAGGTTGTCTTAGCAAAATGGCTGACTACGAAGCCGCGTGTCTTGATCTTAAATGGGCCGACGGTTGGTGTTGACATAGGAGCGAAGGCAGCCATCATGGATATCTTGAGAAATGAAGCGAAAAGAGGCATTGGCATACTGCTGATTTCAGACGACATTCCGGAACTCGTTTCTGTGTGTAATCGAGTGGTGGTAATGCATCGCGGCAGGGTGGTTGACGAAATTGCAGGTGCAGATGTAAATGAAAACGTTATTTCGAGAGTCTTGCAGGAGGTGTAATGATTATGGATCACGGGAGGTTGCAAGAGTCGGTTTCTGCTAAACTGTCTCGCATTTCGATTGCTTCGCTAAAAGGAAGAAATAATGAGGGTATTCTAACGTTGGTTATTGCTGGAATTCTCATTTTGATGTTTCTAATTGCGCCCGAGCAGGTCTCGCTAACCTTTTTCGGCGACATCATTCGCTCCGGAATTGTAACAATGAGCCTCGCACTTGGGCTTTTGCTGGTGATCATTTCTGGCGGAATGGACGTCTCGTTTACTGCAATTGCGGTGTTTTCGGGTTATTGCGTGGTGTTGTTCATGCAGCGTCTGGGGATTGACGGAGCGGTGTGGCCATTCTTTGCAGCTGCAGCAATTGGTGCATGTCTGGGAGTACTAAATGCGGTGTTGGTGGCTAAATATCAAATGGAAACCCTGGTGGCAACGCTGGGCACCCAAGTGGTAATTCGAGGTGTTCTGCTTGCTTTTATCGGCTCGACTTACTTGGCGACGTTGCCGCCTAGGTTGGACTCTGTGGGACAACTTAGTTTATTCAAGCTGGGAAATTCGCCTGTGAATGTGACGGTGCTCGTGGTTTTAGGCTGCGCATTGTTAATTGCCTGGGTTCTTAGTAGAACGACCTTCGGGCGGTCGATCTACGCAGTGGGGGGGAGTAAAGAGGCCTCAAGACGAGTCGGCATCAATGTTAAGCGTGTGCAAGTTGGTATCTACGTTATAGCTGGACTGCTTGCGGGCCTAGGAGGGATGGTTCACGTTGCTCTTTCCCGACATGCGTCTCCGTTCGAACTTGTTGGTACTGAGATGACTGTGATTGCTGCGGTAGTTATTGGTGGAGCTTTGGATTCTGGAGGACGGGGCTCTGTAAAGGGGACAATTTTAGGGGTTCTCTTGATTTCACTCACCCAGAATTCACTGGTAAGGCTTGGAGTCTCATCCTACTGGCAGACGCTTGTTGTCGGCTTCGTTATTTTGATGGGCGTTGTGGTGCAAGCGAAGTCCACTGTTTTGTCAATTCGACGTCCACAAATTTTGGAAGAAGTTGGTGAAAAGTAATGGCAGCTATGGGTAGAATAGGGCGCATTCAAAGCAAGGTTAGCTATTCTTTGAACCTATTTCTTTTTGCAATTATTATTGCAATTGTATTTTCTGTAGCTTCGCCAGCTTCCTTTTTTTCTCTGCTTAATGTGGAGTCCATTGCTTATGCGGTTCCTGAGATTGCGTTAATGGCTCTTGCGATTTCGGTTGCAATGACAACTGCGGGAATTGACTTGTCTGTGGTGGCAGTGGCAAACTTATCGGCGCTTGCGACAATTTGGCTATCTAATACGCTGAGTGAAGCGGGAATGAATGGCCTTTTAGCAACGTTTGTTTCATTGGCGGTATGTGCAATCATCGGACTCATGGCGGGTTTGCTGAACGGATACTTGGTGTGCGCCATTCGGATTAGGCCGATACTTGCTACATTGGCGACCCAGCAGATATTCGTGGGAATTGCCATTGCTCTTTCAAAAGGGGAGGCGTTGTATGGCGGTACTGATTTACTAAATATCTTGGGAGTCGGAACGTTTGCTTTTGTTCCGCTTGTATTTTGGGTGTTTGTATGTATTGTTGTGGTGCTTCATTTGTGTATGAATAAGACCAAGTTTGGTCTGCATACTGTGATGCTTGGTGAAAACGCTAGAGCTACTGATTACTCCGGTATTAGTGAAAACAGGGTGACTCTTCAAACGTATATGTTATGCGGAATTCTTGCCTCAGCGGCTGGTGTCCTGATGGCTGCGCGAACCGGGTCAGCATCAGCAGGATTCGGCGGTTCGTATTTGATGCTGGCGATTACCATTGCTGTTTTAGGAGGTGCAAATCCATTCGGTGGTCAGAGAGCTATATTTGGTGGTGCTATTGCCGCGATCATTTTGCAAATGATTTCTTCCGGTCTCAACTCGCTTGGTTTTTCTTCCTACTTCTATCAAATCGTGCAGGGCGTCATCCTGATTTCAGTATTTGTGGTTCAGTGGGAGGTGCGCTCTACAAAGAATAATAAGCGAGCTATGAGGCTTAAGAGAGACTCGGACAAGAAAGTTGAGTCGGTTGGCTAATGAAAGGAAGAGATGTCATGAGAGAAGAGTCGACGCTTGAGGCGTGCAAAGAGCTCATTCGGCGAGAGGCTGGCGATGTATTAAATACCGTGGACTCTCTGGATGAGGCTTTTGTGGGTGTTGCGGGCTTGATTTTGGCCTGCAGCGGAAAGGTAATTTGTAGTGGAGCGGGCACATCCGGTACGGTTGCTCGGCGCATGGCGCACCTTTTTAACGTAACTGGAACGCCTGCGCTTTACCAAAATCCTTCGGATGCGTTGCACGGAAGTCTGGGTGTGGTCACCAAGAGTGATGTGGTTATCGCTATTTCGAAGGGTGGTGAGTCGGACGAACTATGCGAGTTTGTGAAGCGTTCTAAGGCTCGAGGGGCTCAGATTGTGGTTATTACCGCATTTGAGCACTCATCGCTAGAAGGCTTGAGTGACTATTGCTGTGTTTTGCCATACTACTCTGGGGATCCAGAAAATGTGCTTGCCATGGGGTCGACTTTGTCGAATTGCGCTTGGGGCGATGCGTTAGCTATGTACGTTCGTGCTGCACGCAATTTCGCATGGGACGATATATTGTTTCTTCATCCGGGCGGGAAAGTTGGGAAAGAAAGTGAAAACACCCTGCGTCGTCTGCATGAAGAGAGCCTTCCGGCTGGTCGTGGCGAAGAGCTTAGCGGTTTGAGCTAAAACGCGCGCTAAGCGCTCGTGAGTATGCTTCTAGTAGCTGGGCGACATCGTGGGCTTAGGTTAAAAGGTTTAGCTTAAGCCCACGATACTTCATTTCAGTGGGTCAAGTGCGCGTTGGCTGAAGTAGTTTTCGCAGCATAGGGTCGAAGTTTGGGAACTAACCCCGTGTTGAGGCGCGTGTATGAATGTCAATTTTTGAATTGCGCTAGAGCATCCAGCACAGTCCGCGTCCACACCTTTGCGCCCTCTTCGTCGGGGTGAACGTTGTCGGAGGCCAGAAGGTCGGTGTGCTCTGCAATCGCGGCGGCCCAGTCGGCCACGCGAACCCGGTCCTTATGCGCTGCCGCCCATGAACGGATCGTGTCAGCGGCGAGACGAATCCACGTATCATCGTCCGGGCCAAACCCGGTGACCAGCACGAGGCGACGATCCGGCCCGAGCTGCTTGAGCACCTCATCGAGCTGCTCGGGTGGAACATCACCGTTAGTGGCCAGAGCGACAACGACGTAGGGGCGGGCACCATATTCAGCATCAACCTGCGTGAGGACGGATGAAACCTGATAGATCGAACGCGACACTTCGGCATTGATCGCAATACCCGGACGCTCCTCAGTTAAAGCAGGCGCAGCCGCCAGCGTCACCGAATCCCCGATCACCGTGATCTGATTGCCGGGAATCGGTGTGGTGGGCTGATCTGAATGGTCGTGTCCCGCTCCGGATACGGCACCTGCGGCAGCGGACTGGGCAGCAGACGGGTCGCCCTCGGCCTTCTGGCCGGACGCGGGGGTGGTATCGCCGGCAGCGGACTGCGAGCCGGAAATGGCGGCCTGGCCGGAGCGAATGGCCTGCTCGGCGCTGGACATGGCAGGCTGGCGCGCCACTGCAGTCACGAGCACCCCGATGATCAGCATCGAGACTATGAACACGATGATGCGGCCACGCTCCTGCAGGCTCGTGATCCACAAGCGCACTGTGGCAACGATGCCGCCCTTGCGCAGCGGCGTTTCGATCCACCGGTACGAGGCCTCTGCGATCACGACGCTGAGCGCTGCCAGAGCGAGCGCCATCGGACGCGGCATGTCGCCATCGACGAGGTAGTAGCCCAGAACCCACAGCGGCCAGTGCCACAGGTAGATGCCATAGGAGCGTTCACCAATCCAGCGCATGAAGGGTGCATCAAGGATGCGGCACAGGAAACGTCCCGATACGGAACCGCTCAGTACTGCCGGCATCATCGCCTGGATCACTCCGACCGCGCCGAGCGTTGCAAGGATCAGAACGATTTCCAGGGCGAGCGGACTGTTGTTCATGGGCAACATGATGGCGACCACCACGATGATGACGGCGCCCACGTAGCCCAGCGAGGCGCGAGCCGTCGCAGTGCGCGCACTGATCGGGGCGGGTTCATCGATGCTGAGCGGATCGCCGCAGGCCAACGCCAGCGCGCTGCCTGCCATCAGGCCGAAGGCACGCGAATCGGTTCCCATGTAGATGCGCGAGGGGTCAGCACCTCCCGCTGCCAATGCCAGTGCCCACAGAGCTGATGCCGCCATCAGACATGCAGCGACGATCCAGATCCAGCGCTCTGAATGGGTGAAAACGCGGCGCGCCAGCCACAGAAGGGCGATCACGATGAGCGGCCAGATCAGGTAGAACTGCTGCTCGATGGCCAGGGACCACATGTGGGTGAGCAGCAGCGGCTGATTGCGGTCGAAGTAGCTGGATCCGGCAGCAATCTCCACCCAGTTATAGGTATACGTCAACGCGCCGACAAATTGGCGTCGGATAGCCAGCAGCGCATCCCCGCCGACTATGGCGGCTGCAGCGGTGGCCACCACCACCATGACTGCGACGGCAGGAACCAAGCGGCGCACCCGCCGCACCCAAAAGCCCTTGAGATCAATGCGACCGGCCGTGCGGAACTCATGGATCAGCAGGGACGTGATGAGGAATCCCGAAATCACCAGGAACACATCCACGCCTACCATGCCGCCCGGCATCCACGAGCGCATCAGGTGGTAGATCAGCACCACTGCGACTGCCAGCGCGCGCAGCCCGTCAAGGCCGGGAACGCGCCGCCGGGTGGATGCTGTGTGCTGTGAATCTGCCACGTCAGTCGCGCTGTAGGGCAAAGAGATGGTCAAGCACGGCGCCTCCTGAGACACGCAAACCGTCATGCTGGTACTCGTTTGTCACCCACACGCGCGATCCGCGAATGGCGCTCGCAGTTTCCAGTGACAACTCACGCGGCACAAACATGTCATCGAAGTAGACGGCCGACGCGACAGGTACCGAGTTCTCAGCCAGCACCTCCGGGTCGTACACCGCTGGCCAGTCGGTGCGGTTGGCCAGGATGTCGGCAGCCTCGCCCAGTCCGGTCAGCTCCGGATCCTCATCGAAAATCGAGCGCATCATGTGCTCGCCGGTCAGGTAGTACGGCTCGGACGTATCCAACGGGTCAGCATCTGGATCAAACCCCGCGATCTCACGCGAAAGCCGATCCGCTGACCAGCGGGTTGCAGTGCCCGCCAGGGCAGGGGTGGTCGCAGCGTAAATTGTTTCCTGCAGCACCGCATAGATGGGAGTGGTCTGAGCGACCTCGTCTGCCACTTGTTGTAGGAAGTGACGCGACAGGCGTGAGACCCCGTTAACCGTGACGAAGGGGGCTTCCAGCATGTAGTGCAGTGTGTCGAAACGCAGTTGCCCACCCAGACATATGCCGATCATGCGGAAACGTTCCGTGGAGAGGCGCTCACCGGTTGGCAGGCATTCCTCGTGGTCACGCACATGCGCGGCGATGCGGCGAATCATCGGCTCATCGTCAGGGTAATGCTCATAGTACGCGCGGTTGCGTGCTGCGGTACGCTCGTAGGTCAGCCGGTAAATCGAATCAATGTCCGTCAGACCGGGCAGACCGCCGGTGTTGAAGACGGCGCGCAGCCCTTCGGGTGCAATCGACAGGTAGCACGTGTTGATGAAGCCGCCAAAACTCTGACCGAGCGTCGTCCACGGCTCATCGCCAGCCAGCTCACGGCGCACAACTTCCGCATCGCGCACAATCTGATCCTGTCGGAACAGCATCAGGTAGTCAGCAATTTCCTGAGCAGTGGGAGCGTGGTCACCCTCGTCAGTGAGGGATTGATTGCCGAGGGAACTCAGCGTGAGCTTGTCGAGCCGGTGGGATCTGCCCGTCCCGCGCTGGTCCAGCAGAACGACGCGGTAGTCCTTGAGCATGCGGCCGATGAATCCGTCGCGAAAATCGCCTGGACGGGGGCCTTCGCCTCCGGGACCACCCTGCATGAACACCAGGTATGGCAGGTTGTCTCCACCGGGGGGGATAATCTCGCGAGCATAAATATCCACCGTCCCGTGGTCATGCGCATCGGGCGCATTGTGATCCAGTGGGACGGTGAATGTGTGGTCGTGAACGGTGTATGAATGGTGAATGTAGCTTCCGATGCGCATGCACCACAGTGTAGCTACGGGTGGCGAGCCTCAGTCGTTGGCGCGCCCCAGGGCAGCCAGGACGTGACGCTCCAGCGGTGTGCAGATCAGCAACGCCACCAGACTCATTCCCAGTCCGATGCCGCCAATCATGAGCAGGCGCACCAGCGCGTCGTCCGTGGCGTCGCTGCGTCCTCCGGTTGACGCCAGCGACAGGCCACGACCCAAAGCGGCGAACAGGGTGGATGTCACAACCAGGGGTGCGAAACTCTGGAACAGTCGAACAAGGGTGAACAGGTGACGAGGGAATCCCATGCGGTCCAGGGCCTGAGTTTGTGTGAGTCGATCGAAGACCCCTGACGCCTGGTTCATCAGGGTGGACAGGGCTGACACGGCGAAGCCGATTCCCAGCGTGATCGTCACGCCCAGCGGGACGTCGTGCGTGAAGACGATTACCTCTGGTGGTATTTCCTGCTTTGTGGTGGACACCGTAGCGAAGTTCATGACGGAGGTGAACCCGCCGATGAAGCACAGAATGGACAGTGCTCCGACTGCGCGCCACACAGCGCGCGGGTCATCCATGATGCGGCGGGCCGCCAGGACCACCGAGGGGAAGTGACTCAGCGTGAATGGTGCAGCCAGCAGCTGAATGATGAACGGAGCTGCGATTGCGATCGCGATGATGGTGACAGATAGCAGCGCAATAACAACGAGCATTCCCTGAGTATTGAAGTCGGCGGTCGGGAAGATAGCGAAGGTGCAGAACAGAACGATTGCTCCTGCCAGGACGAACAGGCGCCACATCCGCAGTGCCTTCGGTGTATGCCGCTTGGCGACTCCCAGCGGTGAGATCCGCACTTTCTGCAGGCCGACCAGTGTTGAGATGACTGCGATAGTGAGCAGGACGGCCAGCACAATCGCCAGCATCCATGCAGGCACGAGCATCTCGGCAGGGTCGATGGCGACAGTGAGGAAATGAGCGTACGACCACAACGGCAGTGTCACCACGTACAGTATGACGCCAATGGCTGCGCCGATTACCCACTGGATAACCGTTTCCACCAGTGCGATCAGGATGACCTGCCTACTTGTTGCTCCAACCAGACGCAGTGAGGCGAGGCGTTCGGATCTGCCCTGTGCTCCCAGGCGTGCCGCTGAGGACCCGAGAGAGAACACGGGGAAGGCAAGTAAGACGACTGCGAACAGGGCGAACACGAGATACGTTTCTGTTACCGATGGATGCCAGTCGAGGCGTACGAACGCTTCCAGGAGGCGCTCGGAAGGATCATTTGCCCATGTGTAGAACATCCACACGCCGCCTGCCACAGTCAGCGTCATCGCGGTGGACAGTGCAAATGATGCGACGGCCAGGACGTCCAGCCACGCGTCTCCGGCACGGGAGCGCAGCCTGCCGACGGCGAGCATCGGAGCCAAGTGCAGGGTCTTCATCGCAGATCACCACCGGGGGCCTGAGCAGGAACCTCGCGCACACCCGAATCTGCGTGCACAACGCCGTCACGGATTTCAACGAGTCGTTGACACCAGTCGGCAACGTGTGAATCGTGCGTGACGATGATGAGCGTTGCGCCACTCATCTGCGTTGTTGTGGTCAGAATCTGCATCACCTCGTGGCCGGTGGACTGGTCGAGCGCGCCGGTCGGCTCGTCGGCAAAAACCACGCTGGGAGAGCCTGCCAAGGCGCGTGCGATGGCGACGCGCTGCATCTGCCCGCCTGACATTTCACCGGGACGGCGCGACTTCTCGGTACCCAGGCCGAGCCGCTCCAGCCACATATCGGCCTGAGCGAGGGACGCTTTGCGGCTTTGTCCGGTCAACATGAGTGGCACGGCCACGTTTTCACGTGCGGGAAGTTCGGGGATGAGCTGGCCATCCTGGAACACGAAGCCGAATCGGGCCAGGCGCAGTTTGGAGCGGCGCGCGTCGGACAGTGCTGAAATGTTGTCCTGCCCCAGGAACGCGGCTCCCGATGTGGGTGGCAGAATCCCAGCCAGGCAGTGCAGCAGTGTGGACTTGCCGGACCCTGACGGACCCATGATCGCCACTGACTGCCCGGGCGGGAATTCGATGTCAACGCCTCGTAGAGCCGGTACGGTACCGAAATTCTTCGTCAACGCGTGGCCGCTGAGCACCTGAGGTGTTGCGGACGCGGAATTCATTCTTTGTGCCATGTCACCAGTACATCCTTTTGCGTGCTGATTCAACAGTGAGCAGGGGCGATATTTCATGGTAGAGCCAGGTCTACTGTCTGAACCGACCAGTACTGGAGCGCGCCGTCACCCTCCGGCCTGCGTGTGGCGCTTATAGGATGATCGTGTGCAGATGCGAGATGAATGGAAAGCGTTCCTATGTGGAGCAGGCGCATGTCTCAGCGCTCTGACTGCATGCCTGTTTGCCATGATATTTCTCAGCAATCCCGGGATTGGTCTGGGTGTGGCGGTCGTGTGCGCACTCGCCGTATTGGCGGCCTGCCTGTTCAACGTGTGGACAATGGTCAGGGACCACGACGGTGGGGCGTGGTGGCGCCGCTCGACTGCTCCTGCAGCGCCCGACGCTTTTGACGAGGTGGTGCACGCGCAGCGAGACATCGCCAATGCCTTCGAAATTGAGCGCCGCCGCATTGAACGCGACCTGCATGACGGAGCGCAGCAGTTCATCGTTGCAGCATCAATGGATATCGGGGAAGCGGTTTTGATGCTCGATGACCTGTCAGCGGGCGACAGCGTGGATCCCGCGAGTATGCGCAGCGTCAGCGAACGCCTCGAATCAGCAGCCCAGCGCACGGAAAAAGCTCTGTCCGCCTTGCGTCGCACAGTTGCCGGCATCCACCCTAAAGTGCTGTCAGATCTGGGGCTTGAGGCAGCGGTGCGAGACTTGGTCGATGCCAGTCCCCTCGACGCTGAGGTCAAAGTGCCGATCCCGCTTCCTCAGATCCCCCAGGGCGTGATTGCTGCCGGATACTTCATGGTGGCTGAATGCCTGACGAACGCCGCGAAGTATGCGCCTCACGCGCATGTCACCGTGCTGGTCATCGCCGGTGAGAATCTGCAGATCACAGTGACAGATGACGGTCCTGGAGGAGCAAGCGTGCGCGCCGACGGCGGACTGGCTGGCATGCGTGAACGACTGGCCTCCTTCGGCGGTTCCCTGGATGTGTCCAGTCCCGAGGGTGGCCCGACCATTATTTCGGGGCGAATTCCGCTCATGTTGACGCGCGGCGAATTCAGCGTCACATCACAAGCCGGCTCACCCCTCACCAATAAGGAGGCATGATGAAACTCATCGTGGCAGATGACTCCACGCTTTTCCGTGAAGGCATTATCGGCCTGCTGGAGCGACGCGGCCATGAGGTCATCGCGCACGTCGCCACAGCGCCGGAGCTGATTGACGCAGTTGGACAGGTCGACGCGGACCTGGTGATCACCGATGTGCGCATGCCGCCGGGAATGAGTGATGACGGCCTGCGCGCAGCTGTTGAAATTCGCAGACAGCACCCTGGTTTGGGAATAGTGGTGCTGTCACAGTATGTGGCACCGGCCTACGCGCGCGAACTGTTCAACCCGCAGTCCGCCCACCATCCGGCTTCGGATGTCAGGTTTGCGGGGTCACCTTCGGCCGGCAATGCGGATGAGGACGCCCCCGGAGGGCTTGGCTACCTGCTCAAAGACCGTGTCGCGAGGGTGGCTGACTTCATCCGATCGCTCGACATTGTCGCTGCTGGCGGCGTGGTGATCGACCCAGAGGTGGCGGCGGAGCTGATGCGGCACGAGCCGTCGAAGCTGTCCACGCTGACTGAGCGCGAAATTGAGATTCTCGCGCTCATGGCGCGCGGATTGTCGAATGCGGAACTGGCCGATGAACTGGTCGTATCGGCGGCAACCGTGTCGAAACACGTGGCGAACATCTTCCTCAAACTCGGCATGGAGCCGGGTGAGGAGAACCGTCGGGTGCGCGCGGTGCTGGCCTACCTGACTGAGCAGCACGCGCAGCGCTGATTGCCGGCGTACCGTCGCGCTGGTGCCGGCCTGGCTTAGCCGGCGTCGACCACGGGCGTGAACTGCTGCCAGATGACGCGCGCCGTGTCAGCACTGGACCCTGCCCACACGTGAGTGATGCGGATTGTGCCTGGCCACGTCGCATCGCTGCCTGAAATCGTAAAGGTAGCGATCCACATGTTCGCGCCGCCTTCGCAGATTTCGATGCGACTGACCCGGCACGACTCGCCCGGACGGATCGGGACATCACGCAGCTCTAAGCGATCGTGTCCCTCATGGTCAATAATGCGGGCACCTTCCGCCTCATACGTGCCAAGCTCCTTGACGTTGAGGCTGGCCCACGCGCGGATCAGACTCTTTTGCCGACGCCGTATCGTCGCTGCGGAGTCAACGGCGGGCGGGTCACCCTCGTCAATCGGGGATGCACAGCCAGAACCTGGTGAGGACTCAAAACCTGAGCCGGATACGGATGCGAAACCTGGGCCCGGCTCGGGGGCTCGACCATCGCGGTACGCTTCTGCCGCGCCGCGCGCGTGAGTGTCAGCCAGCTCGTTGAGGTCATGTCCGGCGTGGCCGCGCACCCACGCGAAGTGTGCATCGCGTGAGGCGATGAGCCGGTCAATCTCCTGAATGACCTCGAGGTTCGCGATCGGCTTCTTGTCGGCTTTCTGCCACCCCTTCTTCTTCCACGACGGCGCCCACTTGGTGATGACGTTAATGGCGTACTGTGAATCAGCCAGGATTTCCAGGCGTCTGCCGCGCAGCTCATCCGTGTCGGTTGCGCGCAGGAGCTCCAACACGGCGGTCAGCTCGCCCAGGTTGTTCGTTCCTGACGGCCAGCCACCGGCATCCCAGTGGTCACGGTCCACGACCCACGCCCATCCGGCAGGTCCTGGATTTCCAAGCGATGAGCCGTCGACGGCAGCGCGGATCGGATCTGACGATTCACTCATTGATTCCCACCTGACTGAGGGCGAAAGCGAACTCTTCGGCGCGGGAGGCCCAATGCCCGTAGCGTCCGGACGGGCCGCGGTGTCCGGCAACCATCTGGGTGCGCATGATGATCGGGCGCTCAGTCGGGTCGCTCTGACCGGCAAATGTGGTTGTGACGGCTGCACTGTCCAGCTCAGATGCACAGCCCGCCGCTGTCGTATTGCCCGCAGTGGCCTGGCGCAGGCGCTGCACCCACTTCAGCGGCTCACCGAAGAGCACGCGCGTGTCGTTAATGCTGGTGGAGGCCATAATCGCGGGGTACTCCACGCCGTCGGCAACATTTTCATACGGCGAATACGACTTCATAACGGTGTAGATTTCGCGATCTTCAATCGGATTGCCCCACTCTTCCCATTCACCGACCGTCAGCGGCAACGAGGGATCAAGGATCGAGGTCAGTGCGTCAACGAACGGCACGCCGGCCAAGATCACCCGGAACAGGTCAGGTGCCATATTCGTCACCGCACCCATGAGCAGGCCGCCAGCCGAACGTCCCTCCGCGATCAGGCGGTGTGGCGCTACCCACCCGGCGTCGACAAGGAAGCGCCCCACGTCGATGAAATCGGTGAACGTATGGGTTTTCACCTCGCGCCGGCCATCCTCGTACCACCAGCGCCCCATCTCACCGCCGCCACGAATATGAGCGAGGGCGAACACGACGCCTCGCTGAATGGCCGGCAGGCGCAGCACGGAAAACTCCGGGTCGTTGGAAATCTCATACGAGCCGTAGCCGTACAGCCAGCCTGCTGCACGTCCATCGCACGCAGCGTCGCGGCGGTGCACCAGTGTGACCGGGATACGGGTGTGGCCATCACGGGCCGTGACCCACACGCGCTCTTCCACATAGCCGGCGCGCTGCTCGGCATCCCACCCGGGCACTGCTTTTTCACGCAGGACGTGTGCGGATCCGTCACGAGGATCCACGGAGACCGTGCGAGGAGGCTGCGTGATCGACTGGCATTCAACCAGGATCAGCCGGTCGTGCCAGTCCAGTTGACCCACAGTGTTCATCGTGAGGACCGCACCGTTATCGTGAGCGCCGGGCAGGACCGCGCGGGGCTCGGACCAGATTTGCGCGTAGTCGGGACGATGCTGACGCGCACTCGCAGCGGCAGCTTCGGGCGCGGTGGGAGCGGTGCGCGTCATGTACTCCAGCCAGGTCTGGCCATCGCGACGCATCGAGATCACGCACATCGACTCATACGCCTCCACATCCAGCAGGCGCGGTCCTTGGCTGTCACCCTCGATCAGCGTGTGCCACGTCGAATAATCCACCGATTCGGCAGCGCCTCCCTCGTCCCTGACCTGCGGAAGCGGTGCGATGGCGAGGCTGCCTTCGCGACTGTCGGCGGTGTGGATCAACAGGAGGTGATCGCCGGCCGGTTCTGCGCTGACCAGGACGCCCGGCCTGCGGCCTGTGACGCTGACCGGCATGTGGTGCGGCTGGAGGGTCGGCCACAGCCATACCTCGCTGGTGGACGTCGAAGCCGACGTGATCACCACCCAGTTCGGGTCACGTGCCTGCTCAAAGTAGACTTCGAAACGCTCATCCGGCTCGTCAAGAAGGCGGCGGTCGTGCGCTGGATCGTCACCTACGACGTGCAGCCACACCTGGTATGCGCGCCAGGCATCGTCGACCCGCGTGTACAGCACCGACGCTGAATCAGCTGACCATGCCACGCCGTACCCAACGTTCGTGACCTGCTCATCGACCGTGCGCCCGGAGGCAATATCCGTGACCACCAGCGTGTAGCGCTCATCTCCGCTTGTGTCTTTGAGCCACGCCACGCGCGTACCGTCCGGGCTGGGCGCCCACTCGCCCACAGAAAAGAACTCTTCGCCCGCAGCCTGTGCGTTCTCATCAATGACGGTTTCCTCACCCGGAGCGGGACGGTCGGCGTGGATCGTGGGCGGAACGAGCGGGGCGGCGTCGACGTGCGCTGGCGATTCGTCATTGACGAGGGTGACCGGCACGCGCTGATGAGACACATACTGTGAGCCTTCTTCGGTGCGATCGAAATACCAGTACTGGCCGATGCGGATCGGTACGGTGACATCGGTTTCAACGGTGTGCGCCTTGAACTCGCGGACCAGCGTGTCGCTCAGCGCGCGCAGCGGAGCCGTGACGTGATCGGCCCACGCGTTTTCCTTTTCCACCAGGTCGATGACTGCAGGGTCGTCCGCGCAACGCAACCACTGGAAGGGATCTGCGAAGGAATCACCGTGGAAGGAACGCGGCGGATCCAATGGCCGGGACTGTGCTCGCGGCGGAACGGGTGGCTGAGCCTGCGCTCGCGGCGGCTGGTTGCCTGCGTCGTGGTGCTGTTTGTTGTCAGATGGCGCGGAAGAGTGGTGCATGGCTGTCAGTGTAGACGCTTGGCAGCGCGCCGGTTCGATGCGGACATGGGGCTGGAGGTGCTGCCTCAGGCCGAGCCTCGCGTCATCCGCGTGCACGATGCCCAAGATTCAAGCCTCCAAAATGCACAACCCCCTAGATTTAAGCCCCAAAGGTACACAATCCCCTAGATTTAAGCCCCCAAGGTACACAATCCCCTAAATCTGACCCTTCAGGATGCACAATCCCCTAGATCTAACGCGCCGCATTTCCGCCCCGTTTTCAAAGCTGCAGGTCGCGGGGTGTTCGGATTGTCGAGGGTGGGCCCGTCCGTTGTTTAGCTAGGGGATTGTGCAAAAAACTGCGACTTTTTAGGGGATTGTGCATGCGCGCACTGCCATAAGAACGGCCATGCACGCGCCGAAGATCACCACGCTGATTCGCAGCACTCGCGCCGGAATCCTCACACCGATCCACGCTCCCAGCGGAGATCCAATGAGCGATCCGACCGCCACGCAGGCAGCAGCGATCCAGGTGTGCGTATCGAGGGTGCCGGACAGGGGTGAAGTGACCGATAGCGTCGGATCCTGCGCCCCCGCAGCCACTGCGATGGCGACGACAATGAAGAACAACGCTGCGACAACGTTGACGATCGCCTGCAGCAGATTCTTCAGAGCGTTGTGCGTATGGATGCTGCCGGGCAGGAAAACTCCCAGAATCGCCAGGAAAATGATCCCCTGAGCAGCGGAAAAGAACCCGCCATACACTGCGCCGCACACCACCAACAGAGCCAGTACACCCAGTCGCGCAGAGGACACGGGCAGCGCCCCCGAGCCGTCATCATGTGCGCTCACCATCCGGGCAAGGCGCGGCTGGCACGCAACCAGGACAGTCGCCAGGGCAATAAGGAACGGCACGATGAGGGTAAACGTGCTGGCAGATACGCGCAGCAGCAGGCAGGCACCAATGAGCGCCCCGCCAGCGGCGCACAGCGACAGGCCACCGATGCGGCCGCGCGACAGAGTAAATGCTGACGGCGCAGAAACAGCAGCGGCGGAGTCTCCCTCGTGCATGAATGTGCGGTAGGAATAGGCGCCGGCCACTGCGCCGGGTGCCAAACCGACCGTGTTCGCCACATTGGCGCTGATCGGGGGGACGCCGAGCAGCACCATCACCGGGTAGGTGACCAGTGATCCTGACCCTATGATCGTGTTGATCGCACCGGCCACCACTCCGGCGACGGTGATGGCGAGAAGCGCTGCAATACCCACAAGACCTGACCTGCCCTGACTGCTGACCTGACCACCCGCCCAGCTCAGCGCATGGTTAGAGCGCGATACCGGTTGACGGCAGCACCGATGTCAATGGGACGCGGCCGCACCAGGAACGCCGGCCACGGCCTGCCTCGATCCTTCGTCAACACGTCCAGACTTTGCTCACCGATCATCTCGTCGAGGCGCTCCAGCTCCTGATCGATGGAGTGCTCACCGTCTGCGAGGTCATCCAGCGCGGTGCGCAACGCCCACGCGATCGCTTCAGTCTGGCCCGCATCCACAATCTGCTCCACATCGGACACGTCCACGGTGTGTCGGTCCAGTGTGATCGTATCGAGGCCCGCCGACTTGGTCTTCGGCTTGCCGCGACCCGAATTGCCTCGATCCCGCATGAGCACACGCGGCCTGCCCACCGGAAAGTCCTCCTCATCTGTGCGTTCGCGCGGCATCTCCGCCACCACCGCACGAGCCTGGTCGGTGACATCCCGGCACTGATAGGTGTCCATCATCAGCACGCAGTCCGCGATGTCGAGGTAGTCACCTGACCCACCCATGACCATCAGCGTGGAGACGTGGCGCTGATCAAAAAGGGCGCGCACGCGGTCCACCAGCGGCGTGATCGGTTCACGTTCGGCCGCAACGAGGCGACGCATGCGCGCATCACGAATCAGCAGGTTCGTCGCTGACGTGTCCTCATCCAGCATGAGCAGTGGACTGCCCAATTCGACCGCCTCCACGATGGCTGCGGCCTGGGAGGTTGAACCGGAGGCATTCTGCGTGGAAAAGTCACTGGTATCCGCACCGCCCGGCAGATGCGCGATGAAGGCGGAGACATCTACGCCCGTCACCGGGCGCCCATCGGCTGCACGCACTTTCATTGCCGAGGGCGTCGTCGCCACCAATTGCCTGCCATCTGCAGGAACATGGGCGTATACCGAGCGTTGAATCGCGGCGAGCAGGGTGGATTTACCGTGATAGCCACCGCCCACAATGACGGTCACGCCCGGCTCGAGCGCCATGCCGGACACCTCGCCGGCGTGAGGCAAGGTCACTGTGCGGCGCAGTGATTCCGGTGAGCTGAATGGAACGGCGTCCTCCATCGGCAGGTCGGAAACGCCGGATCTGCGCGCCAGAATCGCATCATCAGCCACGAATGTGACCCAGTTGTTGTCGACCAGGGCCTGCTGAAGAGCCTGGTAATCCTCGTAGGTGTGAACGTGTTGATGCAGTTCGTCGAGGTGCCGGTCGGCCTGGTCAGAGACAAAGTCGAAGGTTTCCACCACGATGTCTGGCACGTCCTGGTCAAAGATCCGGGCGGCTGTCAGACCGTGAATGGTGCGCCCACGTGCCGGCATGTGGACCTGGAATCGCAGCTCAACCCGGTCAGGCATCACGGTGCAGGCTGAGCGCTCCAGGATTTCCTGCCCGGTGCGTGCGACCTGGACAGGGGAGCCGTGACCGGCCCCTCCGGATCCTTGGCCGGACATTTTTCGGATCGCGTGGCTAAAAGAGCGCAGCAGGAAGTCGGCGCTGGCGACGCGTTGGGTGTGAGTGGACAGGCAGTCGTCGGGGATCCCCATTGTCTGTGGTGAGGCAATCACGCGCACAGCCGATGGCGGTGCGTACGGGTCGGACTGGACGCGGTCAATGGCGATGGAAAAGTCGCCGTAATCCCAGTCTCCGGTTGCTGACTTGTAGGAGCCGTAGCTTTTTCCGTCCAGGCGGCGCAGCAGTTCAATCAGGTCTCGATCGGTGCCGGAACGACGTCGGATAGGAGTATGGGGTCGAGGAGTCATGATCCCAGCCTACGGCTTCACGCGTCCGGACACGAACGTCAGCTGCGCCGGGTTTGTCACCATCGGCTGCTTTGGCGGCAGTCTCAGGCCAGCCGCGCATGGGACCCTCGTCGATGCCTAAACCTGTGGATCCGTCATCGCGACGACTATGGCCAGCACCACGCAGACGATACCGAGCAGGATGTAGATGACGGTGACCGCAATTGAGATACCGCGCGCAATGCGGGCACGTGACATCGCCTGAAACGGCAGACCTGCCCTGCGTCCCTTGTTGATCATCGACTGGCTCCAGATCCACATCGGCACCGACAGCAGTATTCCCAGCGTGAAGAACGAGACGATGGAAAGGATCAGCGCCACCAGCCCGTTCGACTCAATTTCCGTGTAGACCTGCTGGGAGGAATGCTCATTCCAGTAAGGTCCCTGCGGGCCGTCAGTTTGCTGCTGAGGCGTCCACGGTGAGTACTGGCCCTGGGGCGTGCCTCCCGATCGCGGATGCGTGTCCGGTGCGCCGTAGCGGGGAGCCGAACTTTGCCACGATGACGGTGAAGCCGTTGCGGATCCTGCTGAGTCTCCGGACCCGGAACTGCCGGCTGACTCGTATGGGCCGGCGTTGGTCTGACGGGTAGTTGATGTATCGGAGGCGTGGGACTGTGAAGCGGATGAGGCCTCATCGGTCTCAGCATCAGGTGCGAAACGTTTCGAGTCATTGTCATCGGTGGCGTATTGATACATCGGCACGGCAAACCTCCTTAGGCTCACGATCATTGTAAAACATGGGTCGCCCTCGTCGAAGGTGAAAAATCGACGAGGGCGACCGCAGATGCCTCAAAGAGCCGAGGAACTGAAAGCCTGGCGCATGCCTACAACATGCAGGAAACGCAGCCTTCGACTTCGGTGCCTTCCAGAGCCTGTTGACGGATCCGCATGTAGTACATGGTCTTGATGCCCTTGCGCCACGCACGAATGTAGGACTTGTTGACGTCACGTGAGGTCACGGTGTTCGGGTAGAACAGTGTCAGCGACAGTCCCTGGTCAACGTGCTGCGTGGCAACCGCGTAGGTGTCAATGATCTTTTCAGGGCCGATTTCGTAGGCATCCTCGTAGTACTCAACGTTGTCGTTGGTCATGTAGGGCGCCGGGTAGTACACGCGGCCGATCTTGCCTTCCTTGCGGATCTCGATCTTGGAGACGATCGGGTGGATCGACGAGGTCGCGTTGTTGATGTAGCTGATCGACCCGGTGGGAGGAACGGCCTGCAGGTTCTGGTTGTACATGCCGTACTTCGCCACGTCCGCTGCCAGTGCCTTCCAGTCTTCCTGGGTCGGAATGTGGATCGAGGATTTGGCGAGCAGTTCACGGCACTTATCTGTTGTCGGCTCCCACGTGCCGTTGATGTACTTGTCGAAGTACGTGCCACTGGCGTAGTCGGAATCTTCAAAGCCGACGAACTTTTCACCGCGTTCGCGCGCAATCATGCACGACGCCTTGATCGCCTCAAACGCCACGGCCAGAAAGTACATGTTCGTGAAGTCGAGTGCTTCTTCGGAGCCGTAGTGCACGCGTTCGCGCGCAAGGTATCCGTGCAGGTTCATCTGTCCCAGACCGATCGCGTGGCTCATGGCGTTGCCGCGCGCAATGGAGGGCACGGACTGGATATTGGACAGGTCGGACACTGCTGTCAGGCCACGAACCGCCGTCTCGATGGTTTGCGAGAAGTTGGGCGAATCCATTGTCTTGGCAATGTTCAGGGATCCGAGGTTACACGAAATATCCTTGCCCACGTGCGAATACGTCAGATCTTCGTTGAACTCGGAGGCTTCGGAGACCTGCAGGATTTCCGAGCACAGGTTCGACATCGTGATGCGGCCCTTGATCGGGTTGGCGCGGTTGACGGTGTCTTCGAAGACGATGTACGGGTAGCCGGATTCGAACTGGATTTCAGCCAGTGTCTGGAAGAAGCGGCGGGCGTTGATCTTCTTCTTGTGGATACGCCCGTCATCGACCATTTCGCGGTACTTCTCGGTCACGGAAATTTCGCTGAACGGCTTGCCGTAGACGCGTTCGACGTCGTAGGGGCTGAACAGGTACATATCCTCGTTGGCGCGCGCGAGTTCGAACGTAATATCCGGGATGACGACACCCAGGGAGAGCGTCTTGATACGGATCTTCTCGTCCGCGTTCTCACGCTTCGTGTCCAGGAAGGACATGATGTCCGGGTGATGGGCGTGCAGGTAGACGGCTCCCGCGCCCTGGCGCGCACCCAGCTGGTTCGCATAGGAGAACGAATCTTCCAGCAGTTTCATCACGGGAACAACACCGCTGGACTGATGCTCGATGCGTTTGATCGGTGCGCCCGCTTCGCGCAGGTTCGTCAGTGACAGTGCCACGCCGCCACCACGCTTGGACAGCTGCAAAGCGGAGTTCACGCCTCGGGCGATGGACTCCATGTTGTCTTCGACGCGGATCAGGAAGCAGGAGACCAGTTCGCCGCGCGCACGCTTACCCGCGTTGAGGAAGGTGGGTGTGGCCGGCTGGAAACGTCCTGACATGATCTCGTCGATGAGCTTGCGTGCCAGTTCGATGTCGCCGCGCGCCAGGTACATTGCCACGATGACAACGCGATCCTCGAAGCGTTCCAGGTACCGTTTGCCGTCGAATGTTTTCAGCGTGTACGACGTGTAGTACTTGAATGCGCCCAGGAACGTTTGAAAGCGGAACTTGTAGGCGTAGGCCTGCTTGTACAGGTCCTTGATGTCCTGAGGCTCGTACTGCTCGAGCACGTCGCCCTCGTAGTAGCCTTCGCGCACTAGGTACTCGAGTTTTTCTTCGAGGTCGTGGAAGAACACGGTGTTCTTGTTGACGTGCTGGAGAAAGTACTGGCGAGCCGCCTGACGGTCCGCTTCGAACTGAATCTTGCCGTTCTCGTCATACAGGTTGAGCTGGGCATTCAGCGCATGGTAGTCGAGGTCAGTGCTCAACTCTTCTGGGCCGGTGTCGGTGAGATTTTCGACCAAAATTCCTTCAATCCTTCGCGGACTCGGGAGACATCCTCGGACGTGCCGAGAAGCTCGAACTTATACATATGGGGAACGTGTAGCTTTGCAGAGATGATATCGCCCGCCAAGCAGTACGCCGGTCCGAAATTGGTGTTGCCTGAGGAGATCACTCCCCGGCAATATGAGCGGTTGGTGGCATCGTTGAGGAACTTGATGACCTGTTTGGGCACAGCTCCTTTGATATTTCCCCCGCCGTAGGTAGGGGTGATCAGAATGAAGTCGGTGTGAACGTGCAGGAATTCATCATGCGGGTGAAGAGGGATGCGGTGCGCCGGATAGCCCAGTTTTTCGACGAAACGGCGCGTGTTCCCCGTCGCCGACGAAAAGTAGACGATCTCCACCATGACTGAGGAATCTCCTTATATGGACGTGAGAGCCGGTTAAGTGTGTGAGCCTGCGGGCCGAGGGTGGCATGCGCCGTGGATGGTGTGAACCGTCGGTCGTGCCTTCCGCGTCTGACCTGTGCATGGGAAAAGCCCGACACCTGCGAGGTGGCCGGGCTTCACGCAGTGATCAGGCTTGGGCGACCCGCAGCGGTGCAGCCTCGGCAGCCATTGCCGCAGCAGCTTTGATGCGGTCGGGGCGGTAGCCGCTCCAGTGGTCCTCGCCGGCGATCACAACGGGTGCCTGCTGGTAGCCCAGTCCCTTAATGTATTCGAGTGCTTCGGGATCCTGCGTCACGTCGATCGAGGTGTATTCCAGGCCCTGCTTGCCGAGCGCACGGTAGGTCGCATCACACTGCACGCACATCGGCTTCGAGTACACGGTGATGGTCATGGGATGCTCCTTTTTCTTCTATGCGCTCTGTGAGGTGGTGGGGATCGTCAGGTTCGGTGCGCGTCCTGCGCGCCTTCTTGATACCCCGAGCCGTAGTGGCTCCGTTGATGTATTAACACTACACCTTGTGGCGCCAAGTGCAAGTGACCACTACATGTTGTGTCTGAGTGATGGTGTGCATCGCGCTGTGGACAGGCTGTGGACAGCGATCGGCGGGCCTGTATCTGACAGCTTAAACTCCGGGCGGGCCTGTGGATAGATGGAATCCCAGCGTGGTGCGCAATCCATATATCTAGTGGGCGTGTTGCGTTTCTTCGGCGTGTCGCCCCTATATCTAGGGTGGCGGACTGGTTGTCGTACCTCTATATAGGCGCTTTCGGGCGCTGCAGCGGTGTCACAGGCCATCGTTCAAACGCCATCGGGCCCTACTGTCAGACCCCTCATTGCGGGACAGTCCCTTTCGCTCAGCCTTGGAGCCGGTAGACTTCATGATCTCCCGCCTCCCCGGCACCGGGGACCAGGCACAGTCCGAGCTTTTCAGCAAGTCGAGCCGAGGCTGTGTTCGCGGGGTCGATAATCGCCACGATTGGGAGCTGTGGGTGACGGTCGCGTGCCCATTCGATTGCGGCACTGGCAGCTTCGGTCGCGTACCCCTTGCCCTGCGCCTGTGACGCGAAGCGGTAGTAGAGATTCAGGACCGTCTCGTCACCCTCGACCGCATGCCGCACGCCAGTGAAACCGATAGTTTCACCTCCGTAAGTCAACACGACAAAGTAACCGATGCCGTGCTGGTGCCAATCCTGTTGCCACGCGGACGTCAGTTCCACGGCTTCGTCACGGTCTTTCATCGTGAGCTCCGGTCGGTGTCTGTAGGTCAGCGGGTCCGAGTGAATCTTAAAGACAGCGTCAACGTCTGCGTCCTGTGGTGGCCGCAGGCTGAGGCGTTCGGTCATCAGGGGAGTCGAATCTGCCGTCATGTCAGTCATAGTTCTCCTTTGATTGAGGGCGGGCTTCATTGGGGGCGGACTCACCTCGACTACACACTCGGGGCACGAGCCGAATCCACAGCATCGCGCGCGAGGCGACCCGAGCCTGACGCATCAGGCTCCGTTACTGGTTCGTCAACTGCCCGGCGATCTGACTGACAAGCGCTTTCGCCTCATCGAGACGATCCGCCGGCTGCGGACCTACCGAAATGAGCACGTTGGAAACACGGGCGCCGACGCTCACCTCGTGTTCTGCTGCCTCTGCCTGCGTACTGGTTTCCAGCACCCATCCCTGTGAGATCGCCGCATCATCCCAGTTGGACAACGTCAGCGTCGTAGGCGCCCCGCCACCAATCATGACCGTGTACTGCGAGCACTGCGCCGCCAGATCCTCAACGGCAGACACTGCTTCTGCTGCCTCGTCACCCGACGGTGCGACAGCAACGAAAACCCCCTTCATATCGGCTGCCTGTTCGTCGCCTTCCTGCGGAAGATACAGACTGCGGTGGGGCCATTGGGCGCTCAGAGCTCCGAAAGTATGAGGCCGCCACAGGATCGACGCGCACGCAGCCGGCTCTATCGCCTCGGGTGGCAGATCACTTTCAGCCGCGCCGGTCGGGTCCGCCTTGGTGTCAGCGCCGTCATCGCCCTCACCCTCGGGAACGTTCTTGAGGGTGCGACCGTCAGACAATGGTGCGGCAACTGCAGCGTCCACCTGCTCTTCCGTTAATTCAGCCTCATTGGCGAGGGAGTCCCCATCTGTCTCATCAGATTGCGCACCGGATTGCGCGCCGTCTGATCGTTCGGCGGCAGGGGCGGATGACTGGCTGGAGGCTCCAGAGTCTTCGCCGCTGCCGCCCATGTCCGGCGAGCAGGCCACAAGCGTGAATGCCAGTGCTCCTGATGCGGCCCCTGCGAACCAGGTGCGAACCTGGCGTCTGGAAAAAACGCGTGTCATGGTTGGCTTCCTTACCTCGGTTACTTCACCCTACCGCGCCGGCATGATGGCACGCGTGGCGTTAGGCTGACCGTGTGGAATCCGCGCACACCGCCTCTGATGACCAGTCCCATTCGCGGCGCACGCCTGCACTTTCGCGCGCTCGCCTGGCTGACATTGCGTGCGTGTTCCTCGGTGGCATGATCGGTACCCTCATCCGCGCAAGTCTTGACCATATTGCGGCGGCACATCCCGCCTCATCGGCGCTGGTGCTGGCGTGGTCGACCATTGCGTGCAATCTTGCGGGCGCGCTTATCCTTGGTTTTTGCGCAGGAGCCGGCCGGTGGCTGAGCGCTCGCGTCAACCTTCTGATCGGCACTGGTATATGCGGGGCGCTGACTACATATTCGACCATGATGCTTGGCGCAGTCACATTCGTCCACAGCCCTCCGCTCGACACCACGACGGGCGCGATGGGCAGAATCCTTGCTGGCAGTGCCATTACCCTCGGCCTGCTTGTCCTGGGGATAGGTGTCGCCGCTGCCGGCTGGTGGCTCGGAAAAAAGGCGCGGCCATGAGCGCGCTGATGTGGATACTCACCGCCCTTGCCGGCGGGTGTGGGGCCACCTGTCGGTGGCTGCTGTCGGGAGCAATCACGCGGCGACTGAACGCGCCGACGTCTGCCTCGTCAATAACACGGCACGTGCCCGGCTCGCGCGCCCAGCTCCTGCGTCCACTATGTGGAATCGCGGCGGTCAACGTGATCGGATGCCTGCTGGCCGGCGCATTCACGTTCCTGATGACATGGCCGCACTGGTGGACGGTGATCGGCGTGGGGTTCCTCGGTGCGTTCACGACGTTTTCCACCGCCGTCGTTGACGTGTGTGAAGTGCTGCGAAGCCACCGCACGGCCCTTGGTGCGAGCCTGCTGGTCGGTGTGTGGGCGCTATGCGTGGTGGCTGTCATTGCGGGGACAGCCGCTGCTTCGATCGCGATCTTTGCTCTGGCCACGGTGAGCACAGGCGGGTGAATATGGTCACGACTGGGCCGCGAAGTTTGCTCTAAACGCGCCGACACTTTAAAGTAGTGATCGACCATCCAGAGCAGCTAAGAGACCTGGCTCGATGACGCTGCAGCAACCCCCGGTCACGGAGAGGGTGCTTCCGCCAGGACCGATGGAGGAACCATGATTGACCTTCACGACGTACGTAAGGTGTATCACTTGCGCGGCGGGAATGACGTTGTCGCACTTGATGACGTGACGCTGCACGTCGATGCGGGCTCGATTCACGGAATCGTGGGTCAGTCGGGGGCCGGAAAATCCACACTGATCCGCTGTCTGACCGCCCTCGAACGCCCAACCAGTGGTGAAATCGTGGTCAACGACGTTGACATGACTCAGCTGCGCGGAGCGAAACTGCGTCAGGCTCGCCGGAACTTCGGCATGGTGTTTCAGGCAGCCAACCTGCTCGATGCGCGCACGGCGGCAGAAAACATTGCATACCCGCTGCAGATTGCGCGTCGCCCGAAGAAAGAAATCGACGAGCGCGTTGAAGAACTCCTGACCATGGTGGGGCTGCAGGGACGCGGCGGCTCCTATCCCTCGCAACTGTCAGGTGGCCAGCGCCAACGCGTCGGCATTGCGCGCGGCCTGGCTGGAACTCCGGCAGTGCTGCTTTGCGATGAGCCGACCTCCGCACTCGATCAGGACTCAACCGGCCAGATCCTCGATCTGCTGCGCGACCTGCGCGACTCACTGGGTGTGACGATTGTGATCATCACGCATGAGATGGCGGTTGTACGCGAAATCTGTGACTCGGTGACACTGCTCAACCACGGCGGCGTCCTCCAGAGTGGAACGATCGAAGAGATCATGAAGGATCCGTCCTCGCCGTTGGCTCAGGAACTGGTCCCCTTGCCGAACGTGGACGATGCCGTGATCCCGGAAGACCGCGCGCTGCTGGACCTGATTTTCACTTCAAGCCCCGGTGTGCCCACCGGTGCCAGCGTGCTCAACATGAGCGCGTCGATGGGTGCCGACGTGACCGCAGGGGTTTTCGAGTCCATCGGATCAACACAGGTGGGACGCCTGGCGCTGTCAGTGCCGCGCTACCACACTCAGCAGATCCTTCAACAGCTTCATGACCAAGGTATCTACGCGACTGAAAGGCTGGCATGATCATGAATCATGTACTGCTTGCTGCCCACATCGGTGTTGCACAATTTCAGTCCGCCATGATGTCGATTGCAGCAGACAAACCCACCTGGGGTGACAACCCGGCACTGACCAAGCAGTTCCTGCCGGCAGTGTGGGAAACACTCGTGATGACCGGCGTCGCCACACTGGTGACCGTGATCTTCGGCTTGCCGCTCGGCCTGCTGGTCGTCAACACGTCGTGCCACGGGCTCACGCCCAACCGCATCGTGCACCAGGTTCTCGGCGTGATCGTCAACGTCGGCCGCTCATTCCCATTCATCATCCTGCTGATCGCGATTGTGCCGCTGACCAGGTTCCTGGTGGGAACCACGCTCGGCTGGAAAGCCGCGATGCCGTCCCTGATTATTGGTGCCATCCCGTTCTTTGCACGACTGGTGGAAACAAACGTGCTGGCCGTTTCGCGTGGCAAGATTGAAGCAGCCCAAATGATGGGCGCATCCAACCAACGCATCTACTGGGGTGTCCAGGTTCGCGAAGCTCTGCCTGCCCTGATCCAGTCGGTGACTGTCCTGGCGATCACGTTGATCGGCTACTCGGCAATGGCCGGAGCGGTCGGTGCCGGTGGCCTTGGAAAGCTGGCCATCAACTACGGCTACAACCAATTCATGCCCGACGTCATGCTGTGCGCAGTCGTCGCGATCATCATCATCGTCCAGGTGATCCAGATGATGGGTGACATGATCAGCCGGCTGGTGGACCACCGCTGAGGCACTACCAGCCGGCACACTTCACGGGCACATGCCCGTACCAGATCTGCGCGGCACCCCCGTCGCATCTGACCTGCAATACGCCTGCAACATGAGCGGAGTGCATTGCATCAACGGGAACGTCACCCTCGTTCATCTCACATGCTTCAGCGCAATTGAAAAAACCTGAAAACTTGACCATTCTGAATTTAGAAACGGTCTGCATCGGCAGACCGGCAACATGATTGGAGAAACTCTCATGCGTCTATCTCATCTGAACACACGCTCTTTCAAGGCCCTCGCAGTGTGCGGCCTGGCAGCATCCTTCGCACTGGCAGGCTGCGGCGGCGGCTCGAATGAGACCGCCACGAGCGGCTCAACCGACACGGCAGCTTCAGGCACAGCAGGCGGCGCAGCAACCGGCGGCGTTATTGACCTGACCGTTGGTGCCAGCCCTTCACCGCATGCCAAAGTCCTGCACTTTATTCAGGACAACCTGGCTGCTGAAGCTGGCATTAACCTGGAGATCGTCGAGTACACCGACTACCACCAGCCGAACGTTGCACTGAACAGCGGTGACCTGGATGCGAACTTCTACCAGACCCCGAACTTCCTGAAAGACCAGGTCAAGGAATTCGGCTATGAGTTCGACCAGGGCGAGGGCGTCCACATCGAGCCGCTCGGTATCTTCTCCGAGAAGATCAAAGACCTGAAAGACTTCCCCGACGGCGGCAAGATCGGCATCATCTCCGATGTGACCAACCAGCGTCGTGCACTCGAACTGCTTGAAGCCAACGGATTCGTCAAGATTGCCGAGGGTGACGAGGCAGCCAACATCAACTCTGTTGAAAAGCTCAAGAACTTCGAGTTCTTTGAAGCCGAAGGCGCACAGCTGGTACGTTCACTGTCTGACGTTGACATCGCCGTGATCAACGGTAACTTCGCGCAGGAAGGTGGCCTGACCATCAATGGTGACGCACTGGTTGCCGAGCAGGGTAAGGGAAGCCCGTACACCAACTTGCTCGTGTGGAAGAAAGATCTGTCTGGTGACAAGCTCGAAGGTGTGAAGAAGCTTGACGAGCTGCTGCACTCCGACGAGGTCCGCACCTTCTTCGAAGAGAACTGGTCAGACGGCACCGTCCTTCCCGCGTTCTAAGCAGCTTGCTGGCACTGCTCCAGACAGTGTGCTGAGCAGTGCCAGATAGGGCTGTCCTCCTGATAGTAACGGCAGCCACTGCTTTACGCGGTAGCTGCCACTCAAGGGAGAAACTTCATAACAGATGGGGCGGCGCCCTTCGCGAACGGAAGTGTGCCGCCCCCATCAGTACATTTTCCTTAGTCGATGATGCCGTACAGGCGGTCGCCGGCATCGCCCAGGCCGGGTACGATGTAGGACTTCTCGTTCAAGCCCTCATCAACGGCGGCGAGTACAACGGTGACATCAGCGCGATCACCCACGGCTTTTTCCACCTCATGAATGCCTTCTGGCGCCCCCAGAATGCATACGCACGTCACATCACGGGCGCCGCGTTCCAGCAGGTAGTTCGTCGCGGCTACCATCGTGTGGCCGGTGGCGAGCATGGGATCCAGAATAAAGCACTGACGGCCCGACAGGTCGTCCGGCAGCCGATTCGCATAGGTTTCAACCTGAAGCGTATCCTCGTCACGCTTCATACCCAGGAACCCAACCTCGGCGGTGGGCAGCAGGCGAGTCATCCCGTCGAGCATTCCGAGGCCTGCACGTAGGACGGGAACGACAATCGGACGTGGATCGGACAGTCGTGCCCCAACGGTGGGACACACGGGAGTCTCAATTTCGATATCTTTCACGGCAACGTGACGTGTTGCCTCGTAGGCCAGCAGGGTGACGAGTTCGTCAACGAGCTGGCGGAATGTTGCCGACGGAGTGCGGCTGTCTCGAAGAACAGTGAGCTTGTGGTCAATCAGCGGATGATCAGCGACATGTAGGTGCATGGTTCAAGCGTACCGCGCCGGACATGCCTGAGGCGATCGAGTCGTTACTGTTGTCCTTCTCCGCTGGCGCGGTAGGCTTACCTCGTGACGGTCGACGAATCATGGTCCCAGGCGATGGGACGCGCACTGTTTCTGGCGAACCGTGCCCGCGAAGCGGGCGATGTCCCTGTCGGAGCGGTGGTCCTGGACCCGCACGGCACGGTCATAGGGTCAGGCTGGAACCAGCGGGAAACGACCCACGATCCCAGTGCTCACGCTGAAATTGTGGCGCTGCGTCAGGCCGGCCTCGCGATGGGCACATGGAACCTTGCGGGATGCACCCTGGTTGTGACCCTCGAGCCTTGCACGATGTGCGCCGGAGCGGTGGTCAACTCGCGCGTCGACCGCCTGGTATTCGGCGCGTGGGACGAAAAGGCCGGAGCTGCCGGTTCGCTCCGCGACGTCGTGCGTGACGCTCGTCTGAACCACACAGTGGAAGTGATCGGCGGAGTTCTGCGCCAGGAAGTGGAAGTCCAGCTGAAAGGTTTCTTTCTGGGGAAGAGGGTGCAGCATCAGACGAGCGTGTCTCCTTCCGGCGGCGTTCTTCCTGTTTCCACCCGCCTTGCGGCGACACGTTCTGCCTCTTCATTGACGAGGGCGACGCCGAGCGGCCTTTCTCAACCTGCCCCGCAGGAGTCTCGTGGTGAGGATCTTCTGCCCAGGGGGGTTCGCCTGCGTGGTCGTGGGTGATCCTGATGACGAGCGCCTTGCAACGTGTTTTTGGCCACGGTTAGCCGCCAGATCGCTGCTGAAGTGGCGTTGGGCGACGGATTTCGTGTAATCTGACTGGCCGAGGTAGCGTGTCCGAGCGGCCGAAGGTGCAGCACTCGAAATGCTGTGTGGTGATAAGCCACCCTGGGTTCGAATCCCAGCGCTACCGCCATTAAGAACCGCAAGATACCAACGAAAAGTCAGGGTCGGCGATTCAGAAAATCGCCCGCGTGGTACCTACGTGGTACTTCCAAAATAAAATCGCCCGATAGATTGCCGCTGTCGTGACTTCGATAGAATCCCCTGACACCCCCTACTGGTAGGCATGTGAGTGAAGCGGCAAACTCAAGGCAAGACAACGGCCACGACAAGACGAACAACGCCACGCCGCCAGCAGCGGGCTAACCCCCACACAACGCGTTCACAACCTCCCAGGGAAGTACAGGTAGTGGAGCGTTCTTCACGTTCCTGGATCCGGCGTGGGAGCGGGTGATGCCGGCGATGAGCAAGCGGATCGAGGGGGCCGTGAAAGCGCTTTTGTGTCAGATACTGCGCGATCATCGGGGTATGCGGTTGAGCTGGCGGATCAAGGCGGTTTTCTGGTGGTGCTACATGCACGCCGAGAAGCCCGTGCCTGCAGCGGTCTTACGGTTCTTCTTTATCGGCTGACTGCACACCGGGCAAAGCCGAGTCTGACGGGATTTCCTCACCAATCATAATCAACACAAGAAATCAAGAATCATCACGACTTAACCCCGAAAAACATAAGTTCACCAGGAAACGCCGACCTGACAAGCCAAAACACTCAACCGGAGCACCACGTTTTGGCAATTAACCCTTCTTTGGCTCCTGCCCTCTCCTGCGAGTCGGCAGGGGCCAGGTCTGTCAGTACACGCCCGCACCCCGCATGGCAATTGACGAGGGCGCCCCATCCGCTGTTGATCAGGGGGTTCGTGCACACGCCGCCCTTAGATTGAGGGGATTGTGCACCACAGAGCCTGAGAATGAGGGCAACGTGCACATATCACCCGAAGAACCAGGCCGTGGCGCATCCCTTCCAGTACGATCTACGCAACGATGCCGCCACAATCATTAGTCGAACACGGCCATTCAAGCGGTACTCGGTGCTCTGGCGAGAGGGCCATTTCTACCAAAGTGTTGGGTTTTGTGGACTGGGAATGTAGAATGTTCCAACCATCAATCTTGTTTGAGAAGGGACTCGCTACTGTGAGAATGAAAACGAGGGCATCACTGAGCGCTCTTGCAGCCTTCGCGCTGGTCGCAGGTGTGCAGGGCATGACAAATGTGGCACAGGCAGCTGAAGAACCGCCTGAGAGCAGTTACACGCTGAACTTCAAGTGGAAGACGTATGACAGCAATCCGGGGTGGACGTACGATCAATCGCGTACGGGTATTTCCAAAAAGATGAGGTTGTACTGCACTCTCTACGGCAAGACGAGTCCGGATGCGGCTGAGAAGCGAATTCCTGCTTATGAGTGGGCAGATGTTCAAGTGACGTATGGCGAGAAGTCGTCGTATGTCGTGAAGACGCCGTCAACTCGCACCGTTAACGGTACGGATTATGTAGATGTGCATATCAATGCGTGTTATCACGTTATGAATGACGAAGAAGGATTTGCGCGTGATCTTGCCACGTCCCACTCGAGCACGGCTGGCACCAACGTCGACGATATTTCGATCTTTCAGCAGGCGAACACCGACTTTGAATTCGTTCTGACTGAAGGTGTCATTCACCCCGAAGATGCGGATGGTGTATCGGTCAAGATCGGACTGAATCGTACCTATAAAGGTAAGACTGAAGAAAACTTCAAAGGAAAAAGCGGCCAGGAAACTGTCAATACCTACAACTTCAAGGGCAACGCAGTTCACCATCCGAGCGCGGAATACAATGCTGATCGTACTCAGACGCCCATTACCAGAGCAGCTTCCGGGAATGATCTCGACATTTTCAGCCCTTATACGGGTCGTATCAAGACCTACGCGTTGAATGCGAAGTTTGCTGACACGGGCGGCGTTGTGAACGCAAATGGTCGCTACGAGATTGAAAAGGTCGAAGGCGATGATCTGACTGGGTGGACTGTATACGTCAAGTCCAATGTGAAGGAAGTTGCGCCTGAGAAACCGACCACCACCCAACCGGACAAGTGCGGTGAAGAAGCGACCGTTATCCTGCCAAAGGCGGAGGATCCTGACAATCCGGTGTGGAATTACGAGGAGACCCGCGTTAATGCGAAGGGTGAGCCGGACGAAAAAGGCCAGTTTATGAAGGTGACGGCTAAATTGGCTGACCCTGTTCTCTACATCGTGAAGAAGGATGAAACCACGGGAGAACCGGTCCAGACCGAATGGACATTCGACATCGCCGCTGCCGCATGCCCGGCAGCACCAAACTGGGATGATGTGACAACTCCTGCTGACAAGCCTGTCGTTGTTCCCAACCACGGTGGCCCGGTCGCCGATGGTGCCACTGTCCAGGTCAAGGGACCGGGAACGGCTGTTATCAACGACAATGGCAACATCACCGTAACCCCGAATTCCGGTGCGCGCGTCGGTGATGTCATTACCGTGACTGTGCTGGACAGGGACGGCAAGGTGCTTGATAGCTTCCAGGTCACGTTGACGAAGGTTGACCAGGTCATCACAGTCAAGCCCGCTGCCGACAGGAAGGGACTGGCACGTACCGGTGCTGATCTTGGGATGAGCGGTGCTGCAGCGGCTCTCGCGCTGCTTGCAGGTGCGTCGACCATGATCTTGGCGCGTCGTCGACGTTAATACACGATTCGGTTCACCGCCACAGGTGTTCTGCAGAGTGTGGCTCCTCGTCTTTCAGGCGAGGAGCCACAATGCCTGTGAACCGCAAAAAGAAGGTGCTCCGAAGCATGAAACTTCGGAGCACCTTTGGTCAGTGGTGCGCCGCGCTGTCGCGGAGCATTCAGTTAGCGGAAAGTCAGGCTACAACCAGACCCTTGAAACCGCGAGCGCGCTCCAGACGCTCGCTGACATCCTGCCAGTTCACCAGATTCCACCACGCCTTGACGTAGTCAGCCTTGACGTTCAGGTAATCCAGGTAGAAGGCATGTTCCCACATGTCCAGCATGAGCAACGGGACCGTCGCAACGGGCACATTCTGATGCTGATCAAACAGCTGGAACGTCACCAGGCGCTCTGCAATTGTGTCCCATGCGAGCACTGCCCAGCCGGAACCCTGCAGACCGGTCGCAGCTGCGGTGAACTGTCCCTTGAATGCGTCGAAAGAAGTGAAGAACTCCTTGATGGCTTCAGCCAGCTCGCCTTCAGGCTTGCCGCCACCGTCCGGAGACATGTTCTTCCAGAAAATCGAGTGGTTGGTGTGGCCACCGAGGTTGAACGCCAGATCCTTTTCCAGCTTGTTGATCGTGGGGAAGTCGCCCTTCTCCTGCGCTTCGGCAAGCTTTTCGAGGGCGGTGTTAGCGCCGGTCACATATGTGTTGTGATGCTTGTCGTGGTGCAGCTCCATAATCTTGCCGGAAATGTGCGGTTCCAGCGCGGAGTAGTCGTACGGAAGATCAGGCAGTGTATAAGTCGGCATGGCAGCTCCTTAGCTCCAGACGAGGCGATTTGCCACACATCCGGGCCTTAAGCCCTGGATGCTTCCTCTTTAGGGTATCGGCCTTCGAATCTTTTCGCATGACTTATATGAGGTAATTACTGGTCACCCTCGTCCACTCTGTCAGTCCGACATCAGCTGCCTACCCGATAACGCTCTCACGTGCATCAATGAACGCCTTGACACACGCGCGTACATCGTCCTCGCTGTGCGCGGCCGACAGCTGCACGCGAATACGTGCCAGCCCCCGCGGAACCACAGGGAAACTGAACGCCGTGACATACACACCCAGCTCCAACATGCGGGCCGCAATTCTGACGGCCAACGTCGCTCCATCATCTCCACGGAACATCACGGCATGAATCGGATGCGAACCGGGCAGGACATCAAATCCGGCGTCCTCCATGAGAGAGCGGAACAGTGCCGACATCTCCTTCAGGTGAGCGCGCGCATCGTCAGCCTGGGCGGCCAGTTCCAAAGCCTTGCGCGACCCGGCCACCACAACGGGAGCCAACGTGTTGGAGAACAGGTACGGTCGAGCCTGCTGACGCAGCGTGTCAACGATGGCCTGCGGGCCAGCGACATACCCACCCGAAGCGCCACCCAGCGCCTTGCCGAGCGTGCCGGTCAGAATATCCACCCGACCCTCCACGCCGCAGTACTCAGGAGTTCCCCGACCGTGCTGACCGACGAACCCCGTAGCGTGCGAATCATCCACCATGACGAGGGCGTGAAACTCCTCTGCAAGATCGCAGATCTGTTCAAGGGGAGCGAACGAGCCGTCCATCGAGAAGACACCGTCAGTGACGATGAGGACCTGATCGCACTTCTTGTCTCGAGCTGCCTGGAGCTGACGACGCAGATCCTCAATGTCGGCATTGCGGTAGCGCAAGCGGGTGGCCTTGCACAGGCGAATACCGTCAATCAGTGACGCATGGTTGAGCTCGTCAGACACGATGGCGTCCTCGGGACCCAGAAGGGCGCCGAAAATTCCGCCGTTGGCATCAAAACACGACGAAAACAGGATCGCATCATCCATGCGGAGGAACTGAGCGATCTCGCGCTCCAGCGCACTGTGCTGATCCTGAGTACCGCAGATGAAACGCACCGATGACATTCCGAAACCCCACCGGTCAAGCGCTTCCTTCGCTGCATCGACAAGCCTCTGATCCCCTGCCAGTCCCAGGTAATTGTTGGCACAGAAGTTGAGCGCCTGCCCGGAGTTGGTGTCAACGTGGGAGCCCTGACGACCCAGGATTTCGCGCTCCTCCTTATACAGTCCCTGCTGGCGAATCTGATCGAGGTGAGCTGTCAGCCGTTCGCTGAGTGTGTCCATTGTGAAATGCTCCTTCGGATCTCTATTTCTCCCAGTCGATAATGACTTTACCTGCCGTGCCACTGGCTGCGGCTTCGAACGCATCCTCCCACTGATCAGGTGCAAAACGATGCGTGATGATGGAGCGAACAGATTCGCGCAGCTGTTCGGACGATTCCATCATGAACGTCGCCAGATACCACGTGTCGAACATCTGGCGCCCATACACCCCTTTAATGGTGAACATGCGGGTGATGACCTTGCCCCAGTCCACGGGAAAGGCACCTTTCGGCAAGCCGAGCAGTGCCAGTGTCGCACCATGAGTGCAGCAGTCGATCAGCGTGGTCAGCCCGCCGGGAGCTCCCGACATCTCGATGCCTACGTCGAAACCCTCACGAATGCCCAGTTCAGCCATCACATCTGGAACCGTGCGGCGCGTAATGTTGACCGCAGCGTCCGCCCCTACCGAGCGTGCCATGTTCACGCGTTCCTCCTGAACGTCGGTGATGACAACGTGACGCGCGCCCGCGTGTCGGGCGATCGCCACGCACATGATCCCGATAGGGCCTGCACCCGTAATCAGTACATCCTGACCAGTCATCTCCACCTGCTGACAGGTGTGGACAGCGTTCCCAAACGGATCAAAAAGTGCGCCGAGCTCCGGGTCGATGAGGTCGGGCTGGACCCACACGTTTGACGCGGGCACCACCACATAGTCAGCGAAACCACCGTCGCGGTTCACGCCGATGCCGACTGTGCGCAGACACATCTGCTTGCGGCCCGCGCGGCAGTTACGGCACCTGCCGCACACGATGTGTCCCTCTACCGATACGTGCTGTCCGGGATGCAGCTCGTCGCAGCCGAATCCGGCAGCGACACCCTCGCCAATTTCGACGATCTCCCCGAAAAACTCGTGCCCCAGCGTCTGCGGTGGGGTGAGGGATCCGGGGGCTCCGCCATCCCAGTTGAACAGGTGAACATCCGTGCCGCACAGGCCTGCGCGCTGCACTTTAATTTTGACTTCACTCGGGCCGACTGCCGGTTCGGGGATGTCGCACAGCTCCAAACCTGGTGCCTGTGCCATTTTGCGAAGTGCGCGCACGGTGAGCCTCCTTGCTGCCAAAGCTGCGATGCTGCAGGCTGTCTGGAGGGCGAGCGCACCGCCTGAAAAATGTCAGCTCCTAGTGTGGCACGTATAGCCGCTGAAGTGAGAATTTGCGAGGGGAAGACGAAGCCTGTGCGGATGACCGTATCGTGGTACCGCTCAGCTCATGGGATATAGGTGCGCTGAGGCGTTGGGGCCTTGGTACTGGATGATCGTGGCAGACGATGAAGATGTCACGTCTTGGCAACGGTGGGTATTCATTTATGTAACGGGGGTTGTGGGCCGCTTCACTCCCTCATAATATATGGATTATGGATAAAGGTTTTGTGGGGCGCCTCCGGTGGGGACGCATGGTGTGCGGTTGTATCGGGAGTGCGATCCTTGTGGCTGGATGCACGATGGGCGGCGGGACCCAGTCCGGCCGGACCGGCAAGTCCGGAGCAGATCCTGTCGACACAGACGATGGGCAGCCTCCCATCGGCACCGTTGTGGATCAGGGCGAACCGATAGCAGTGGACATCGAGGTCGGCCCGCTGGCAGCCGGATCTTTTGACGCGCTTGATGATCAAGCCCGTGTGTCGATGTATGCGATGGGACTGTCCACCCTCGCCAGTGCGACGAAGGCGGGCAGCGCGGACGCCTCGGAAAGCGGTGCCGGTGCCAATAGCGCAGATGCGACGAATAGCTCGGCAGATGCCACGTCAGATGGTGCGGCAGTTGGAGAAAACGCGCTGACGTCTCCAGTCGGCACAGCCACCGCGATGGCCCAGATTGCGCTGGGTGCGCAGGGTGACACACGCGTTGAGTACGAAAGACTGATGGGCATGAGTGCCGATGAGGCAGCCAACCAGTTTTCCGCATCGTGGGGGCTGTGGGATCGATGGGAAGGCGACGTGTCGAAGGTCGCGGGAGGGAAAGTTGCTGATACCCCCTTGGTCGGCCGGTCAATGCGCATGGTGTTTGATGACCAGTTCACGCCCAACCCCACGTGGAAAGACGCCGTCACGTCACAGTGGAAAACGGATGTCACCGACCTGGACTTGCAGTCACCATCAGCTCAAGAGGACCTGGACACGTGGGTCAATGAACACAGCGGCGCGATGATCAACAAGTCAGGAATACGACTGAACGAACTCAGTCGCATGGTGGGACAAAACGCCATCGTATTCAGCGCGCCGTGGGCACAGCCCTTCGACGAAAGAGATACACGGCGCATGGAGTTCCACACCACAGCCGGTCCGGTCAAACTGGTCGACATGATGGTGGCGAAGAACGAGTTTCAGGGCATGGAGGATGAACAGTGGACCGCTGTGACGCTGCCGTATCAAGGTGAGGACCTGGCTTTGCACCTGCTGATGCCGCTCGAAGGGACGACGGTCAGCCCCACCAGTGTCCATGATGCGTTGCAGGCACTGAGTCAAACCGCCGCTAACGAAGTGGAAGTGTCAGTGCCGAAAGTCGACTTCACCTCCTCGGTCAGCTTGCTGGATGTCATGACGGATATGGGCGCTCCTGAGGGCCTCGCAGAAGGGGATTACTCCGGGTTCGGTTCCTCCGCCGATGCTGGACCTGCGTTGAATCTCCAGCAGTTCGTCCAACAGGGCCATCTGATCATTAAGGAGGAAGGCACGGTTGCCGCGGTCGTCACCGAACACGCCACAGGGGACACGGCATTGCCTCCGCCCCCGATGCTCACCTTCAATCGTCCCTACCTAGCGATCATTTCGGACACTCAGACCGGCACACCGCTGTTCATGGCCTGGATCGGTGATCCCTCGGCTTTGGCCGGATAGGTCGCCCTCGTCGGGGATGATTCGTGGGTGCTGCCGGCGTCAACGTCACTGACTGCAGCTGCGAGAGAGGAATGAGCAAGGGTGGAGACGAAGAAGCGCAGTAAACGTTCGTTGAATGTCTCGAGTGAGCGTCGCGGGCGCGTGGCGTGTGCAGGCATTGTTGCGGCGTCGTTTCTGCTGGTCGCGTGCAATGAGCCTGGGGATGGTGGTCTCGGACTTCCCGATGATCAGCCTGCTGCCGGGACGGTCGTAGACCAGGGCGAGCCGCTCAATGTGGACATCAAGGTTGGCCCGCTGGAAGCCGGGTCGTTTGATTCGCTTGATGATCAGGCCCGTGTGTCGATGTATGCGATGGGGTTGTCCACCGTTGCGCGCGCTGCTCGCTTAGGCGGCAGCGCTCAAAGTGGCAGTGCGGATGAGGGCGGCATGAGTGGCAACGGTGAAGCCAGCGTAGGCGGTGATTCGAGTGACACGAATGTGTTGACGTCTCCTGTTGGCACGGCGACAGCTATTGCGCAGATTGCCTTGGGTGCCCGAGGGCAGACGCGCGCGGAGTTTGAGCGGCTGATGGGCCTCAGTGCTGATGATGCGGCCAATCAGTTTTCCAAGGCATGGAACATGTGGGATCGCTGGAATGGTGATCCTGGGCAGGTCGCTGGTGGCGCAGTGGCCGAGAACCCTCTGGTCGCGCGATCGATGCGTATGGTCCTCGACGACGATCTGGTGCCTGATCCCGCGTGGCTTCATGCCGTAACGTCGAATTGGGACAGCGAGGTTGCCGATCTGGATCTGCAGTCTGCGTCAGCCAAGGAGGACCTGGACAGCTGGGTTAATGAACGCAGCGGAGGTTTGGTTGACGCCTCCGCAATTCAGCTTGATGAAAACTCGCGCCTGGTGGGGCAGAACGCGGTGGTTTTCAGTGCTCCGTGGGCGAAGCCATTTGATCAGAACAATACGCGGCGAAATGAGTTCTACACGGCTGAAGGGCCAGTCAAACTGGTCGATACGATGCACGCCGAGACTCCGGCACGTGCATTCGAGGACGACAAATGGACCGCCGGTACGCTGCCCTACAAAGGTGATGAACTGGTGCTTCACATTCTGATGCCTCACGAGGGGACACAGGTGAGTCCGGCCAGCATCGATGAGATGGTGAATGTGCTCGGTGACGTGGATGAGACGGAGGTGGACGTGTCTCTGCCGAAGGTCGATTTCACGTCATCATCGGATCTGCTGACGATCCTCGAAGACATGGGCGCACCTGTCGATCTGGGACACGGGGACTTTTCAGGGTTTGGCACCTCCGCTGATGAGGGGCCGGCGGTGTTTCTCGACCAGTTTGTTCAGCAGGGACGTTTAATCATGAAGGAGAAGGGCACTGTGGCGGCAGCGGTGACCGAGTTCGGAGGAAGAGCTACTGCGCCGGCACCGCCGCCCATGCTTGTGTTTGATCACCCATACCTCGCGATCATCGCGGAAATGCAAACCAATACGCCGCTGTTTATGACATGGATCGGTGATCCGTCCCTGGTCAACTAGGGCAACTCAGTCGACTGCCATGTGGGCGGCGCAAAGTAGATGTGCTCAGCGCGTGCGAACGACGTTGGTGCCATTCAAGGTTGCCCTGTCCACGTAGGCTGGGTGCATGCAAACAGATCACGGGTCAGATGCCAGTCAGCAGATGCCGCCGCAGACACCCTCGGGCGCGACGAAACCGCCGCACCCTCCCTCGGACATTGCGAAGTCGCCGCGACCGCCTGCGCTCGACGACAATCTGATCGAGGCATTGCGCCGGGACCTTGAAGCAGCTCACTTCACCGTCGATTATGTTGACTCGCTGCTCAGCCAGCAGGCGCAGAATGCGTTGATGCGTGATCAGCGCGTGCCGGCGATGGTGGAGCTTCAGCGGCTGATTGATGGTGAGTCCGCCGGGAACGCCGCAGCCGCCGCAACGTTGGCGCAGCTGTTTATCCTGGGGATGGATGTGGACTATGACCGCGTCGATGCGGCATTGCCGGCTCTGGGTAGCGCCGGGGCCTGCGCGCTCGGCCTCATCGCACCTGCCGGCGCGAGCGCGAATGCCGCCGAAACCAGCGGTGCCGACGCGAACGCGAACGCGAACGCCGCTGAGACCGGCAACCCCGCCGGGAACGCCGGTGAAACCAGCAGCGATGTCGAGTCAGCCGCCACTCCGATGCGCGCGCTGTTTGACCTGCGACCACATGCCGCCACGCTGCCGGACGGCGACCACCACTGGTGGGTGCTCTCCGACCTGGGGGAAGCAACAACAGGCCGACCACTGGCCCCTGACCACGTGCTCGGTATCGGCGGAGCAACGACAACGTTGCTGACACTGACCGACCGCACACCCGTTGACAGCGCACTGGATGTCGGCACAGGCTGCGGCATTCAGGCACTCTACCTGGCCACGCACTGCACCCGAGTCGTGGCGACAGACCTGTCTGAACGCGCCTGTGAAATCACCCGTTTCAACGCCGCACTGAATCAGGTAGCCATTGACGTGCGCTGCGGATCCCTGTTCGAGCCGGTCGCCGGCGAGCGCTTCAACCTGATCGTCTCCAACCCACCATTCGTCATCACTCCCGATTCGGTGCGCGCATCCGGATTGATGCAGTACCGCGACGGCGGCGCGCAGCGAGACCACCTGATTGCGCAGATCATTCACGAAGCACCCGACCACCTGACCGAGGGCGGCACCATTCAGATGCTGGCAAATTGGGAGGTCGATTCTGACTCCACCGCCACATGGTCCGATCACCCCAGAAGCTGGTTCGACGGCCTCCCCGTGGACGCGTGGGTGATTCAGCGAGACTGCCTCGAACCTGCCCAATACGTCGAAATGTGGCTGCGAGATTCCGGCGGCACGCTCACCGCCCGCGACACGTTCGAACGCGCATACGCCGACTGGCTGGCTGACTTCACCGCGGCCGGCGTCCAGTCGATCGGCATGGGACTCATTGCAGCTCGCCGCCGCCCGGATTTCGCTGAGAAGGGTCCTTCCGCCGACGGGGGTAGTTCGATTGACGAGGACGACGTGGCCGCCTCACCATCCAGTGCCAATGGGAATGAGCCGGATCGGGCGACGCAGCGCCGGCCCGCATACGTGGAATGTGACGGGGTGGCGACCGGACATGTGCCAACTGGGCGAGACATACGTCGAGGCCTTGACATTATTCAGCTCGTCGCCACCCGCGCCGGCGGAGGCAAGATCTATGGCAGCAGTGACAATGGCGGCAGCGTGGAGGGCGATAGCACCGATGGCGGAAGCGCCGACCTCCTATGGGACCTGCACGCCGTGTGCAGCCCGGATGTCACCCAAGTGCGTTATTTTGCGCCCGGTGAGGCCGACCCGCAAGTGATCGAGCTGCTCCAAGGTGGAGGTGTCGGACTGAAAACCTCGGTGAGTTCGGAACTGGCCGGCCTGGTGGGCGCTGCAGATGGCGAGCTGACCCTGGGACAGATCGTTGCCGCGATCGCAGCGCTCATGGAACTTGACCCCGGCGACCTGCGAAATCGTCTGTCGCCGGAGGTGATCCGCCTCCTCAAGTTCGGCATATTGCGCACCAGCTCACAGGACACGCCGTGAGCGAGATGCCGGGTAAACGTTGTATGGTCATCAGCGAACCACATTTCGCGGCTAAGTGAATTTCCCTCGGGACGGCGAAATGACGGACAGGCAGGAAGGAATGGAGGGACATGGGCGCGTCGAAGTTAGTCATCGTCGAGTCTCCGGCGAAGGCGGCCACTATTGGATCTTATTTAGGGCCGGACTTTCGTGTTGAAGCCTCGGTCGGTCATATCCGCGACCTGCCTCAACCGTCCGAACTGCCCGTGTCCATGAAGAAGGGCCCGTACGGTCGTTTCGCCGTCAACGTCGAAGACGGCTTTACTCCTTACTATCAGGTGACGCCTGAGAAGAAAAAGCGTGTCACTGAACTCAAGCGCGCCCTTAAGGATGCTGACGAGCTCTACCTGGCCACTGATGAGGACCGCGAGGGTGAAGCCATTGCGTGGCACCTGCTGGAAGTGCTCAAACCGAAGGTGCCCGTCAAGCGCATGGTGTTCCACGAAATCACCCGCGAAGCCATTGAGCGTGCACTGGACAACACGCGCGAAATCGACACCGACCTGGTTGACGCGCAGGAGACTCGACGCATCCTTGACCGCCTCTACGGCTATGAAGTCTCACCGTTGTTGTGGCGAAAAATCCGCCCATCCTTGTCGGCCGGCCGCGTCCAGTCGGTAGCAACTCGCCTGATAGTGGATCGTGAACGCGACCGCATGGCGTTTATCCGTGCGGACTACTGGTCCATCGATGCCTTCATTCAGGCTGACGAGGGCGACTTTACGGCGCGTGTGAGTGCGCTCGATGGGCGTCCTGTTGCCACTGGCACTGATTTTTCCGAAGAGGGTGTGCTGTCGGACAAGGCGCGCAAAGCTCAGACAGTGGCGCTGGATGAAGGTGCAGCCGACCGCCTGGCGGACGGTCTGCGTGAGGCGCCCTCGTCGATTGAATCCGTCACGAAGAAGCCATACCGCCGTCGCCCTGCTGCGCCGTTCACGACGTCAACCCTGCAGCAGGAAGCTTCCCGCAGGCTGCACTGGAATGCGTCCTCAACGATGCGCACGGCGCAGTCCCTGTACGAGTCCGGTTACATCACCTATATGCGTACCGATTCGACCGCGCTGTCGAGCCAGGCAATCCGTGCGGCGCGCGCCCAGGCAGCTGAACTGTATGGCAGCGATGTCGTGCCGGACAAGCCCCGTATCTACGGCACGAAATCCAAAGGCGCGCAGGAAGCACACGAAGCGATCCGCCCTGCTGGTGACCATTTCCGCACCCCCGATGAGGTGCGTTCAGTGTTGAGCCGCCAGCAGTGGGCACTGTATGACCTGATCTGGAAGCGCACAATTTCCTCGCAGATGGCGGACGCAACGGGGCATACGTCCACGATCCGTGTCCTCAGCCAGCTCACTGATGCACTCGAGCTGCCAGATGGCACGGGCGTGCGTGAGGTGACCTCGTCCGTCTCTGGCACAACGATCACGTTCCCCGGGTATCGACTGGCCTATCAGGAGGGCCGCGACAAGGATCGTGACGAGCAGGCGCAGCCTGGCAGTGATGCAGTATCTGCCTCGCAGTCTGGTTCGCAGGGAGGTTCGCGGGGCGGTGCGCGCGGAGCGGAAACCCTGCTGCCTGCCGTGATGGAGGGCGAAACTGTCACGGTTCACCACGCTGAAGCCGAAGACCACCAGACCCAGCCACCGGGGCGCTACACCGAAGCGTCATTGGTGAAAATGATGGAGCAGCTGGGAATTGGCCGCCCCTCCACCTATGCGGCAACGATTCAGACGATCGGAGACCGCGGCTACGTCACGCACCGAGGCCAGTACCTGGTGCCCACGTGGCTGGCATTTTCCGTCACCCGGCTTCTGGAGGAAAACCTCTCTGACTTGGTGAATTACGATTTCACGGCGTCGATGGAAACCGACCTGGACCGTATCGCGGGCGGTCAGGAGGACTCCACGCAGTTCCTCACTGAGTTCTATCTCGGCAGCAGCGCAGACCAGACAGAGGCCGAGACTGCCAGTGACGCAGATGGCACGCGTGATGAAGTGGCCGACGCGGCGGCGGATGGGTCTTCCTCGTCGAAGCGTGAAGGACTGCGCACCCAGGTTGCCTCACTGGGCGACAATATCGATGCGCGAGCGGTCAACTCGATTGACTACGGCAACGGCGTGACGCTGCGTGTGGGGCGCTATGGGCCGTATCTAGAGCGTGACAGTGACGATGTGCGCGCCAACGTGCCGCCGGACGTTGCGCCTGACGAGCTCGATGAGGCGAAGATTGCCGAACTGTTCACTCAGGCAGCTGATGATGGCCGTGAGCTCGGCATCGACCCGGCCAGCGGACATATGCTCATCGCGAAGAATGGTCGCTTCGGCCCCTATGTTTCCGAAGTTCTGCCCGAGGACGCCGACGAGGGCGACGCTGCGAAATCGACGCGTAAGAAGAAGGTGAAGCCGCGCACGGCTTCCCTGTTCAAGTCGATGGATCTGGCGACGATCACGCTGGATGATGCACTGATGCTGTTGTCGTTGCCCCGTGAAGTGGGAGCTGATCCGGCAGATGGCGAAGTGATCACCGCTCAGAATGGTCGCTATGGGCCGTACCTGAAGAAGGGGAGTGACTCGCGCTCACTGGAAAGCGAAGAACAGTTGCTGACGATCACGTTGGATGAGGCGCTGGCACTGTTCGCTCAGCCTAAGACACGCCGTGGCCGCACGGCCAGGCCGCCGTTGCGTGAATTCGGTATTGACCCGATCTCTGAGAAGAAAGTGGTGGTCAAGGACGGCAGGTTTGGACCGTACATCACGGACGGTCAGACCAATGTGACGGTGCCGCGATCCGAATCGATCGAGTCGCTGACTGAAGCCCGCGCCTTTGAACTGCTGGCTGACAAACGCGCCAAGGGGCCTGCTCCCAAACGCGGACGCAAGAGCACCACCAGGACGACCCGCAAGAAAGCCTCCACGAAGAGTGCGAAGACGACGCGTAAGAGCGCCGGGACTGGTGCGAAGAAGTCGTCGGGCACGTCCAAGGCTTCAGCGTCGAAGAAGAACTCCTCATCTGCGGATGGCGACCAGTAGTGCGTCGGCCTGAACAGCGTGCATGTACGCAAATGCCGGTGCCTCGTGCAAAGATAGGCTCATGAGCACTTCCAGCGGGGATTCGCGGCGCAGGCGCGGCCTGTTCATCACCTTCGAAGGCGGTGACGGTGCAGGCAAAACCACCCAGATCGAACACGTCAAAGAGTGGTTTGATCAGGCTGGATGCGTCTCGTTTGTGACCCGCGAACCGGGTGGAACTGACATGGGTAACCAGCTGCGTCAGCTCATTCAGCACGGACCTGAAGACGTGGATCCGCGTACTGAAGCCCTGCTGTATGCGGCTGACCGTGCCTACCATGTAGCAACCGTGATCAGACCCGCGCTTGCGGCCGGTCAGGTAGTGCTGGCTGACCGATTCATTGACTCCTCAGTGGCCTACCAGGGCGCTGCGCGCGAACTGGGCGTGGATGAGGTACTGGCCTTGTCAAAATGGGCGACGGAGGACCTGTCGCCGGATCTGACATTGCTGTTGGATTTGCCCCCCGAGGTGGGTGCCAGACGAGGGACGGCGTCGCACACCGCTGACCGTATCGAGCGTGAATCAATGGACTTCCATGAGCGAGTGCGCCACGAATACCTGCACCTGGCAGATCGCTACCCAGACCGCATTGTCGTTATCGACGCGGTCGGCACCCCTGAAGAAGTGTTCCGCGAAATCAGAGGCGTACTGGAGGAACGCGTTCGACCCGCACTGGGTCTCCTCGTCAATCATGAGGCGCACGATCAGGTCGAGCTGTCTGCGACCGAATCACCCCAGCCGAACTCGCCTGCGCCCGAGCATGCAGCATCGCAGACAAGCGATGAGGACCAGGCTGGCACGATGGTGGCGGCTTTGCTGAAAGAATCCCAGGGCACACTATGGGAAGGTGACAGCGAGGGACTGCTGTGATGTGCCCGACGTGTTGCAGCGGTGTGCCCACCAGGGGCTATCAGCGCCTGTACGAGGCCTGTGCGGCGGTATCGTTGTGAGGCAGATGAGCGATGAGCGTATGGGATGACATTGTCGGTCAGGAAAAGGCCGTCGCCACGTTGCAGGAAGCTGCCCGCGCCGCCCGCCGCATTGTCGAGGGCGCCAGCGATCGCAGCACCCACTCCATGACCCACGCATGGCTCGTGACAGGGCCGCCGGGCTCCGGGCGATCAAACGCTGCGCTCGCATTTGCCGCGTGTCTGCAGTGCACAGGCAGTGAAATCGGGTGCGGCACGTGCCCAGGATGCGTGACAACAATGGCTCGAACCAACGCTGACGTGCTGAGTGTTGCCACAGAAACCAGCATTATTACTGCAGAACAGGTGCGCGACATCATCATGCGCGCCCAGGTGGCGCCCTCGCAGGGCCGCTGGCGCGTCATCGTTATTGAAGACGCGGACCGCATTCAGGAACTCTCGTTGAATATCCTGCTCAAGGCTATCGAGGAGCCTCCCGAGCGCACCGTGTGGGTGCTGTGTGCACCAAGCCCCGAAGACATGATCACCACCGTCAGGTCACGCTGCCGACAATTGTCCTTGCGCATCCCATCGGTCGACGCTGTGGCTGGTCTGCTGGTCCGGCAGCTCGGCGTGGATATGAACGTGGCGCGCGAGGCGGCGCGGGCAGCGCAGTGCCACATCGGGCGGGCAAAAGCCTTGGCGCGTGACCCCAAGGAACGCGACAAGCGCCGTCAACGCATCCGCGCCGCCATTCACGTTGCCTCAGTCGGTGAAGCCGCTGTCGCCGCCCATGACCTAGTTGAGATGGCGAAGAGTGACACGCAGACGGTTGCCGAGCAGCGCAACACGGAAGAAGAAGCCAAGTTGCGCTACCAGCTCGGCATGGTCGAGGGTGACAAGATGACGCCGCATGCGCGCTCACAACTGCGTCAACTGCGTGAAAACCAGACCCGCCGCATGAAACGCTCACTGACCGACATGCTGGATCGGATCCTGCTGGACGTGATGAGTGTGTACCGCGACGTCCTCATGCTGCAGCTTGGTGCGAATCAGGATCTGATGAATGACGATGTTGCGGAGGTGATCGAGCGTATCGCCCGCACCTCCAGTCCGGAGCAGACCCTGGCACGCATCGACGTGATTGACCAGGCGCGCACCAGACTGACCAACGGGGCGAATCCACTGCTCGCAATGGAAGCAATGGTGGTGGCGCTGCGCTAGATACGCGTGGCGTCCAGCCGGAGGGTGCGCGACCGCATCGACACTGTCCGTGAGCCAGGAGGCCCCGGCCTCCTACTGGGGTAGGCAGCTGAATCATTGTTAGTCTTGACCCATGAAAACGCGTTCACGCAACATCGTGATAATTCTGCTCGCCATACTGGTCGTCGCTGCGCTGGCAACTGTCAGTGCCGTGCTGATCATTGGACACGACCGCAAGAGCGGTGGATCTGCCACTCACCAGCAGTCAGCCGTCAGCGAAGATGGTCGCACGGTCATCACCTCGGGATCAACGTTCAGCGACACTTTGGGTGACCTGCCGGAACCAACCATTGAGGGCTTCTACCAGCAGAAAGTCAACTGGCGTGAATGCACTGATGACGACCTCAAACAGATGGAAGGCTCGCAGCAGTCATCAGACGGATATGAGTGCGGCGCACTGTACGCACCGTTGGATTGGGACCAGCTCGACGGCGATGTGATTGCACTGGCGCTGGCCATTCACCGCGCACCGCAATCCGAAGGCGCATTGTTCTATAACCCCGGTGGGCCCGGTGGCCCGGCAACTTCGATCTTGCCCTACATTGCGAGCCAGGGACTGTCGATGGATCTGGCGGACCGCTTTGACATCGTGGCATTGGATCCGCGCGGAGTCGGCCAGTCCACGCCGGTTATCTGCCTGACAGACAAAGAACGCGATGAAACGGCCGCAATGTCCGACGATCCGGCCGATCAATCCGACAGCACCCAAGAGCCCACCCCGCAGGAAATTGTTGAGGATCTGAAGGCTGAATCCGCCAAGCTGGCAGCTGGATGTAAGGAACACAGCGGCTCCCTGGCCGAGCACGTCGACACGATCTCAGCTGCCAAGGATTTTGATATGGCGCGAGCCGCCCTCGGACAGGACAAACTGACCTATCTGGGGTACTCATACGGCACCTACCTGGGAGCGACGTACGCCGAGCTGTTCCCCGACAAGGTCGGACGCATGGTGCTTGACGGTGCGCTCGACCCGTCGCTCAGTGTTGACGACGTTGAACGACTGCAGATGCAGGGGTTCGAGGACGCCCTCGCAAACTGGATTAAAGTGTGCTCCGCATCGTCGGACTGCCCGGTGGGGTCAAGTGTTGACGAAGGACTGGAGACTCTGAACGCGTTCTTCGATCAACTGGAAGAAAAACCGCTTGAGACGCAGGATCCTAACCGACCGCTGACGTCTTCCCTGGCCTTCAGCGCCGTGATCGGCCTGCTGTACGACACGCAGTTGCACGATGCGTTGACCCAGGGGCTGGATATGGCAATCAAGCAGGACGATGGGTCAACGATGCTGGCACTCGCAGATCTGCTGATGGAACGCAACGCTGATGGCACGTACCAGAATAATTCGATGGAAGCAATCAGCGTGATTAACTCCCTGGACTATTCTCCGGTCGGAGACATTGAGCAATGGGCTGCTGCAGCGGAGAAGATGAAAGCTGAGCTGCCGTTCATGGGTCGTTTCGCCGGGTATTCCTCTGCCGCTTTGGAAGGCTGGCCCATTGAATCTACGCGCGAACGCGGACCGATCCACGCTGAAGGCACCCCGGAGATTGTTGTGGTGGGAACGACGCACGACCCCGCCACGCCTTATGTGATGTCGCAGGCGCTTGCCGACCAGCTCAGTAAGGGCGTGCTGGTGAGCTGGGATGGATGGAATCACACGGCGTATTCGCGCGACGGGTCGCGGTGCGTGCGTGATGCTGTTGACGGTTTCTTCCTCAACGGAACCGTCCCGCAAGACGGTCTTCAGTGCACGGATTAGGCGCTAACCTTTGTGCGTGACGCGCTCCACCTGTCGAGCATTTGTCGCAGGCGTGGGTAGTCGGCTACAGTAAACGTCGTTGCCTATCAATTGATGCGCGTGGCGCAGCCGCGTAGCGCTGATAAGGAACGCGGCCACCTTAGCTCAGTCGGCAGAGCGATTCACTCGTAATGAATAGGTCGTGGGTTCGATTCCCACAGGTGGCTCTGAGCTAGCCCCCGCGAGAGCGGGGGTTTTCGCGTATCCGGGGACGAATGGAGCCGGTATCCAGCTTCCATCTACTCCCCTTGTTGGCATTAGGTCGTTAGGTGTTAGCCCGTAGTTAGTGGCAATCGTAAGTAATTCTTCGGCAGACCACTTTGCGTACCCATGCAGTCTGCGCGAAATATTTTGACCAGTTACGCCCAGAAGTTGCCCCAAGTCACTCCGCGTTTCGCTGTGCAGGAACATGTACTGAGCAACAGTCATGCCAATTGCTCTGTCAAAATCGATTACATCATCTGCCATGCTTCCAGTGTATCAAGTGAACGAAATATGCACAAGTAAAACGTTGACAATCATCTACACGGTTTGTAAGTTGTGCATATGTACGAAAAACGCACATCTGCATTGAAGCGGGACGATCTGCTCACCGGCCGTGAAGCGGCTGCACTTTTGCCTCACACGAGTTATTCGCGCCTAATGCGCTGGGCACGCGAACGCAAAGTGCCCTATATAGAAGATCCGGGCGGGCGACGGTTTTTTGAGCGGGCAGACATTGAGAAGCTAATGACGCGTGTTCCCGCCCGCAATGAGGCCGTTCTGTCTGGCGGTGGGTCTGGTGAGTGCTGAGGCTGTTCAGTGGGCTTGGCGGGTCAGTTGTGGCCGGTTGAGTGACAAGCTTGTTCTTCTGCGTTTGGCGTGGAAGGCGGATGACGGTGGGGTTGTTCGTGTTGATCCGGCTTTGGTGTCGGGTGTGACGGGTTTGAGTGTGGCGCGTGTTGAGGCGTGCTTGTCGTCTTTGGAGCGTGCGGGTCTTATTGAGGCTCGGCGGTGGTCTGATTCGGGCTGTTGGTCGGCTCGTTTGGTGTTAGGCGGTGTGCTGTGAATCTAGGCGGTTTGCGTACGCGTGTTGCATGTTTAGGGCCGCAGATTTTCCTCGGGGGACCGTATGGTCCAGCGTTCTCCGTCTTCGGTCTGCTCAATGATAATGAACGCTGTTTTTTGCCATCGCAGCATAGTGGAGAGCTCACGAAGGAGCGTTTCTGGAGAGTCTGTTTCCGGAAGGTAGACCGTGTGGGTTTTCATGGTGACGTCGGAGGTTCGGCTGTTCGAACCGTCAATTGTTGCTTCTGCGGCTGTTGTGACTCCGAGTGCTCCTTCATCCGCTTTTTCAATTTTGACGTAGGGTTCGATGCTTCCTGCGTCGCGAATCACGTTCACAATGGTGCTTGCTGCTGTCTCGGGTTTGATTATCCACATGTTCATTGGGGTTGCGCCCTTCTTCTCGTGGGTTTTGCTTGTGCTTTTGAGTTTAACCAGAGGTGTGGTCATGGCTGGTGAGTTTTTTGTTGTGCGTCGTGGGGCGACTGCGGTTCCTAATGCGACGGTATGGAATAAGAAGTTGTCCATTCAGGCGTTGGGCGTGTTGGCGTTGTTGTTGTCGATGCCTCCTGGCGCGCCTATGGGGTATCGGGCGTTGTTGGGGCGTGGTATGGGGCGTGATTTGTTGTTGCGGTGTTTTAGGGAGTTGGAGGAGTCGGGGTATCGGTGGCGGTTTTATGACCGTCAGGGTTCTGGCCGTTTAGTGACGGTGGTGGGTGTGTTTGATGTGCCTGTTTGTGAGGTGGAGGCGCGTGAAGCGTTGGAGTTGGCTCGTGGTGGAGCGTTGGGTGCGGTGTGCTCGGCAGGTTCAGGTGAAGGCCGGCAGGAGACTGGACCGTCTTCGGAGCAGGAAGGCGAGCCTGATCCGGTTGAGCATGCTGGTGGGAGCACTTTGGGCGAGTCGCATGATTGCAAGGGTGTCACCGTGCGCCGGATTTCCGGCGCACGGTGTGAGCAGGGTGATTGTGATTCCACCGTGCGCCGGGTTACCGGCGCACGGTCAGCCGTAGCACGGTCAGCCGGCGCACTATCCCTACGGGATACCAAGTTATTAGATAAATCTAATAACCTGACCGAACCAGACCTGGGTGAATCGGATTCGAAGCTTGGTGGTGAGGGGTGTGGTGTGGTTGGGTCCGGTTGGGCTGAGAGTGTTGATCGTTCTTCTGGATCATCCGGCTTGTCGGTGGCTGATTCGGGCTTGTTGGCGCAGTGTCTGCCACCTGGGATGCAGGCGTTGGATCCGTCTGGTGCTGCCAGGGTGGTTGGGTTGTTGCGTGAGCGGTTGGATGCGGGGTGGCGTCCGCGTGAGATCCGGTCGTTGATGGATCAGCCGGTGCCTGGTGATGTGGGCCGGTTGTCGGCGTTGGTGGCGTATCGGTTGGAGCATAATGTTGCGCCATTGATGGCGCCTGCGCGCCTTCAGCGTGTGGCGTTGGATGCGGAAGCTTCGCGTCGGCGGCGTGCTGTTGAGGCGTTGGAGCGGGATGCTGGTGCGGATGTTGATCCGGTGTGGTCTCGCGTGTGGGATGAGGTGACTGCTGAGTGCGTGGGGGTGTCGCGGGTTGTGCAGGTGCGTGAGGCGCAGAAGCGGTATGACCGTTTGGTTGGTGATCAGGCGTGACGTCGTGGTTGGTGTGGGCGCGTGGTGTTGGGGGTCTTACTGCGTCGCAGTCGTTGGTGTTGTTTGAGTTGGCGCGGCTTGCGGATGCGCGTGGTGTGGTGATTTGCGCTGTGGAGTATTTGGTGGAGTGTACGGGTGTTTCTCGCAGGTCGGTGTTTCGCTCGTTGGCGGGTTTGGAGTCGCGCGGGGTTTTGTCACGCCAGATGCGGTATGTGCGGGGTCGTAAGGCGGCTTCACGGTTCGTGTTGCATTGGATGGCTGGGGTGAGTGATTCGCCTGTCCAGGGCGAGTTGTGTCCTGGTCAGGATGGGTGCGAGTCTGATGCGTGTGTGGGTGTTGTGCCGTTGTCGATGTCTGATAATGAGGGGTTGCGGCGTGTGGTGTTGGAGGCGGCTGCTGAGGGCTGGGTAGGTGCTGCGGCGCAGTGCTTGGCGGTGACGGTGCAGGAGGTGGGCGCGCGCCAGTTCTCAAATGCGATTTCTCGGGGTGTGCAGTTTTCTCGGATGTCGTGGTCTGAGTCGGTGGCTGATACGTGTGGGATCGCGTGGGAGGTGTTGATGACGTGCACGCAACAGCTTGTGGAGGCTTCTAGCCCGTGGGCGGTGTGGACGACGATTGTGAATCGGCGGTGTTTTGCGCGCGATAAGTGTGCTGGTGTGGAGGAGGCGGTGGAGCCGTCAATGATGCCTGAGGCTGGGTTGCGTCCCGGCCAGGGCGATACGGCTGATGTGTGGGTGTGTGTTGATGATTTTGAGGGCCCGCTGGCTCGTATGGTGGAGGCGCTTATTGAGGCGGGAATGACCGAGACGTTGGCGTGGGCGGGAACTCGCCGTATAGCTGAGCTTGCGGTGGGTGATAGTAGTAGGCGGCATCGAATGGCGAGTGTGGATCCACGGTTGGGTGATTTGGGCGTGCAGGGTGCGGCTGCGCGCGCGTGGATGACGATGTTGGTTGGTTCGCGGCGTGGTGTCAAAGGCAGCCTGTTGCAGGCTGATGATGAGGCGCTGATGATAGCTGCTCGCGAGGTGGTGGAGGCCTTAAATCTGGCGGCATAGCAGGAACGTGAGGTGGATCACAAGTGGCGTTTGAGGGCATGGTGACAGTTTGGCACCATGCTTTTTTGTTAGAGGGGTTTGAACTCGTTATAGATTTGTTCGAGCACTTCTTCGTAGTTGGTGTCTTGTCCTACCTCGACGGTGTTGGTGTTGACGGTGATGGTGATGCGGTAGAAGATTCTGATTTTGCTTGGGTTCAGGTTGAGTTCTTGAGCGATGTTGATGCCTTCGGCTTTGGCTGTGGTGTAGTCGTGGGCAATGAAATATCTGCTTCCTGCTTCGTCGGGAGTTTGTCCGTCGAAGGTGACGATGTATTCGTTGTGGCGTTCGAGTTGTTGCATGGCAGTGGTGGTGTCTCCTTAGTAGATGGTGATGGAGCCGGTATTGACGAGGCCGTCACAGCTTGTGGTCCATGATTGTGTGCCGAGTGGGATGCTGGTGAGGATAGCGGTGGCTGTTCCTGGTATGGGTGTGCTGGCGTTGGCTGCGTGTCCTGCGATGCTGATGGTGCAGGTGGTGTATCCGCTTCCTGAAACTGTGATCGAAAAGGTGGCAGCGCCGCTGCCTCCAGTGTTGACTGAGGTGTTCATTGAGGTGACGCCTGTGGGCGCTGGCTCTGGTGCCGGCTCTGGTGCTGGTGGTGTTGGTGGTTCGGGCGTCTGCGGTGCTGGCTCTGGTGCGGGTGTGGGCGCGGGATCTGGTTCTGGTTCTGTGTGTGGCGTCGTGGGTGCGGCTGGTTCTGGCTTTGGCGGAGTGGTTGGTGTGGATTGTGGTGTGCGCTGCTGGTCTTGAGTCTTCTCGGCTGGTTTTTCGGGTGCGGTGGATTGCGTGCTTTGGGCGTTGGTTGGTGTGTCGGTGTGGGTGAGGGTTTTGCCTGTTTGGTGAGTGCTGGTGATGACGATTGTGGCGGTGGCTACGCTGAGGAGGAGGATGAGTGGTGCGGTGAGGAGCAGGCGTAGGCGTGTCGGGTGTTTCCTGCTGTGCGGGTGTGAGCGTGTCGGTGTGGGCGCGTGCTCGGGAGTTTGGTTGTGGCGCGCTGCTGTGTCGTTATCGCTTGGGTTGCTGGGGTCTATGGTGTTGCTGGTATTGCTGGCGTTTCCGGTATTGCTTGCTGTCGGCTCTGGTGTGTCATGGGTTTGGATGTGTCCGTCTGGGTGCACGCTCATGTAGTACGTGCCTTCTGGGCCTGTTGCGGTGACGGGTAGGGCGCGGTTGTAGTGTTTGGCTTGTGCCAGGGCAATGTTCATTGCGTCGTGGTGTAGGTGTTGGCTGGGTTGTAGGCGGGCAATTGTGATGCCTGCTGAGGTGACGGTGGCGGTGCCGTTGTCGTGGTGTGTGATGGTGATTGATGGCCAGCTGGTCATTGCGTGTCTTTCATTGTCTTGGTGGTGTGTGCGCATTGTCTACGTATTACGTAGAAGGGAGCGCACATGAGGAATCCTTGGGCTGGCTCGGGTGGAGAATACTCCTCGGACTACGGCGACCGCGCGGTGGTGTCTGAGCCTGTCCGGCCGCCTGTGTGGAAGCCGGGCGCGCAGGTGGTGGCGGCTGGCGGCTTGCCGATTGCGTTTGCTGGCGGGTATTGCCCGTTGTGGGTGGTCGGCGCGCACGGTGGTGCGGGGGCGACGTCGTGGGCCCGCTTGTTGGGTGCGGGTGATGCTGGTGTGTCGTGGCCTGATCCGAGTAGGTTGACGCGCGTAGTCGTGGTGGCTCGGACTCATTTTGCTGGGCTGAGGGCCGCGCAGGACGCGGGGATCCAGTGGGCGTCTGGCCAGGTTGGGCGTGTGGAGCTGGTTGGTTTGATTTTGGCGGCGGATGCGCCTGGTCGCAGTCCGAAAGAGCTTGCCCCGTTTCGTCAGCGTGTTGCTGGCGCGTTTCCGCGCGTGTGGCTGGTGGGCTTCCAGAGTGCGTGGCGTACCGGTTTCGCGTGGGACGTTCCGCTTTCGAGGGATGTTCGCAAGGTTTTGAAAGATATGTCGTTGATTGGAAAGGACGAGTAAATGAGTCTTGTTGCGAGTGGTGTTGGCGTTGTTGAGTCCGTGGTGGGGCGCGCGGGGCTGATTTGGATGGATTTGAATCCGACGCCGGTTGCGCCTCCAGGTGTGGAGGCGCGCGTGCAGACGGTGCTGAATTGGGTGATGTGGATTGCCGGCGCGTCTGTGATTGTCGGTTTTATTGTCGGCGGAATCATGCTTGCGGTGTCGAATGAGCGTGGGATGGGTAATGAGAACGTGCGCAGGATCGGCTATGTGATTATGGGTGCAATTGTTATTGCCGCTGCGGCGGCTCTGGCGAAGGCATTGCTGTAATGGCTGAGGAAAAGAGCACGAACATTCTTGCCCGCCCAGCCTTTATTGTTTCGGGGCTGCTGGTAGTTGCGTTGCTGGTGGGCTTGGGTTTTCTGGTGGTCACACGGGATGCTGTGCCTGTTAGTGGTGAGAATGCCGCCTCCCCTTCCTCGGGCGCTTCGGGCGCTGGTGCAGGTAAGCAAAGCGGTGGTGAGTCGCCTGATGTGGCCACTGCTGGCGGCGCTGGTGCGTCTGATTCGGTGTGCGGCTTGTCGTCTTTGGAGCGTGCGGTGCCTGAGCAGGCTTTGCCGTCGGTACCTGTGCAGGTGGGTGAGCGGATCACAGTGCCGAGCATTGACGGGTTTGGGCCTGGAATGACGGATGGGATTTCGCGGTGTTTCGCTCATAGTCCGGCGGGCGCGATTTTGGCGTCAGCCAATTTCCTGTCGTGGTTTTCGTCGAAGGAGCGTCTTGATGAGGTGGTTCCTGTCCTGATGGCTGCCGGTGCTGATCGTGATCGGCTTGAAGCCCAGATTAAGGCCGAATGGAAGGGCGAGACGGGCTCCGCGTTGAGCATTCACGGGTTCCGGTTTGAGGATCGTGGTCCAGACGCGGCGATGGTGGTGTTAGCTGTGTCGTCGGTGTCGGTTCCTGACACGCTTGTGGCGTGGCCTGTGGTGTTGGTGTGGCAGGACGGTGATTGGAAGGTGCAGGCTCCATCTACTGACTCGTGGGGTGAGCGCGTTATTGACTCACTTGCATTGGAGGGGTTCGTGGAGTGGAGCGCGTAAATGTGCCAGTTTTGGGAACTGTCATGCAAGATCGGTGAGGTCGCTTCTGAGGCGACGCACAACATTATCGCTGAATGGGCGTACAACATCATTCAGGATGTGTCTGCCACGTTGTTGAAGGTCGGCACGGTGTGGACGGGTGTGGGTACCCCCAGGCTTGGGGGTGCTGACTCGGCAGTGGGCTTCGTACACTCCACCACTCACATACTTGTGGTGGCGCTGGCGGTCGCATCGCTTTTCGTGGCTGGTATTCATTTGGCGCTGTCCAGACGCGGTGAAACAGCGATGAGCGTGCTACAGGGACTCTTGGCGCTGGCTGTGGTCTCCGGTGCATCTGTCGGTGTTGGACAGTTGCTGGTGGATGCGTCGGATGCGTTTTCCACGTGGGTGATCGGCCTGGCGGTTGATGGCGATGCGGGCAAGTTTGGATCGAAAATCTTGTCAGTGACGAGTGTAACGGGCAGCTTGGGGCTGACGGTGCTGATCGTGGGTGGCTTGGGCGCGCTGGTCGCGAACCTGGTCCAGATAGGCCTGATGTTTATTCGGTCAGCAATGCTGATCTTACTGGTGGGAATTATGCCGCTGGCAGCTGGTGCGTACTCGACGAAGTGGGGGCGGGGCTGGCTGTGGAAGATCGTGGCATGGTTTTTCGCGTTCCTGATGTTTAAGCCGGCCGCCTCCATTATTTACGCGGTTGCTATCAGGCTGGTGCAAGGTGATTCCTGGTCTTTGTCGAATGGTGAGGACTTGACGAGTTTCGTCATGGGCGTTGTGATGCTGATCCTGGCAGTGTTGTCGCTGCCCGCCCTGGTGACCTTTATGGTGCCGGCCACTGAGGCGCTGAGTGCCGGTGGCGGCGGCGCTGCTGGTGCGGGAGCAGTGCTGGCGACGGGTGCAATGACTGTTGCGCGTGTGGGTGCTGCGACGGCCAGTGGAGGAGCTACAGCGGCAGCGGGTGCTGGTGCGGGCGCTGGCGGTGCGACGGGAGCCGCGTCGAGTGCGGGCGCAGGTGGAGCTTCTGGTGTTGGCGCTAGTGGTGGTGCGCGCTCGATTGGCGCGGGTAGTGCTGGTAGCGCCGGTGGTGGTGCGACGAGAACCGCGTCGAGTGATGCCTCGCCGGCGCCGAACAGTTCTCATCAAAGTGGCCCGTCAGGCGCTGATGGCGCGTCGGGCCGTGATGGGAGTTCGGGTCCGAGCGGTGCGCCTGGGCGTGACGGCGTGGACAGTGATATGGGCGGCTTCAGTCCTACTGGTGGTGATGTTCAAAATGAGTGATGAAGCGGTCAAGGTTCGCACGTATGGCAATTGGCGTATCCCGCGCCGCGCAGGCTTCGGCAAGATGGGGTTTGGCGAGTCGATCTTTGGGCTGGTGGGCCTGGCTGTCGTGAGCGTCGTGGCCATGTCGAAGGGCGTGGTGATCGCGGTGGCGGTCGCAGTCGTGTGGGCGGGTCTCGTGCTGCTGATGGTGACACGCGATGTGCATGGGGTGTCCGTGGCAGAAAGGATGAATCAAAGGATGCGGTTTCGGCGGGGTGTGCGTAGGAAGTCAAACATTCACGCTTCTGGTGGTCTTGCGGTTGATCCAACGCAGGGTAAGTGTCACCTACCTGGAATGTTGTACGGTTCGCGTTTGAGTGAGCATAAGGACTCCTATGAGCGTCCCTATGGTTTGGTTGAGCATGGTGATGGCACGCTGAGCGTGGTCATGTCTGTCTCGCCTGAGGGGGGCGGTTTGACCGACCAGGACACGATTGATCGTCAGGTGGCGCTGTGGGGAATGTGGCTGGGTGACCTGGGTGGACAGATGGGGGTTGCTCAGGCGAGCGTGTGTGTGGAGACGATTCCTGATAGTGGGGATCGGCTGCGCCGGGAGGTGGGTGCTCGCATGAGCGAGCAGGCCCCGCCGGTCGCCCGCCAGATTCTGAACCGTGTGGTCGATGATTATGGGCAGGGTGCGGCGAGGGTGCGCGTGTGGATTACGATCACGTTTGACCCGTCTAAGATGGGCGCTTCGGCGAAGAAGCGCCCGCAAGTTGTTTCACGTATTTCTTCCGATTTGCCGGGTCTTACTCAGACGCTGATGGGTACGGGCGCGGGCGCAGTGCATCTTTTGACCGCGCGTGAGGTGTGTCAGCTCACGCGCGTGGCGTTTGATCCGGCGAGTGAAGCCTTGTTTGAGCAGGCAGCTAACGCTGGTGAGGACGTTGCTTTGACGTGGGAGGATGCCGGCCCTATGAGAGCTGTGGCCCAGTGGGATCATTACCGGCACGATTCGGGTCTTTCGCGCACGTGGGTGATGTCGAGGCCTGCGCGCGGATATGTTCAATCTGGCGTGTTGCGCAAGATTTTAGAGCCGTCTCGGGACGTGCAACGCAAGCGCGTCACTATTGTGTACCGGCCTTTGGATGCGGCCAAGGCTCCAGCGGCCGCGGATGCGGATGTGAATCGCGCGGCCGCGCGGGTGGAGAACACGCCTCGGCCTACTGCTACTGCGCGCAGGGAGCTTCGCGCAGCCCAGCAGGTGGCTGATGAGGAAGCGTCGGGCGCGGGCTTGTTGGATTTCGCGCTGATTATTAGCGCCACAACGAGCGCTGATGAGCTTGATGATACGTCGAGCGCGGTCCAGGCGTTGGCTGCGTCGTCACGTCTTTTGGTGCGCCCAGCGTATGGGGCGCAAGATAGCGCGTTCGCGCTCGGCTTGCCTCTGGGGCTTCGCCCGGCTTCGCAAGCGTTGTCTGGAGGCTGGTAGTCGTGGCTTTCGTAGGTGACTTGGTATCAGCTCTTTTCACAAGCAATACCGCGAGTGGGAATAGGGGCAAGTCTGGTTCTGGCACGGTAGCTAATCAGCCGCTGATCCAGCCGTGGCGTGCCACGTCTAAACAGGTGTGTGGCATGTTCCCTTTCATCGTGGGGTCGAACACGGCGTTGGTGGGAGCGCCCCTTGGCCGGGCTTTGCATGGTGGGGGCGCAGTGTGCGCCGACGAAATTTCATGGTTTGAGCGCGGTTTGATTAGTGCCCCCTCGGCAATGGTGCTGGGTTTGAATGGTTTGGGGAAGTCTTCCTTGGTTCGGCGCATGATTACCGCTTCGGCCGGGTTCGGGGTTCACACGATGGTTCTGGGCGATATTAAGCCCGACTATGTGGCGTTGATTGAAGCCCTTGGCGGGCAGGTCATCAGTATTGAGCATGGTGGTGCGGGCATTAACCCGCTCGATGCTGGCAATGTGCGCGCGGCCGTGGAGTTGTTGGAAGCAGCCGGCAAGTTTGAGGATCGTGACAAGCTCCTGGCCGCAGCCCATGAGCGTAAGAAAGACATGGTGTGCTCCCTCATCCACATTATTCGTCGCACGCCACCTTCAGATAGGGAGGAGACGATTGTTGATGAGGCTATCCGTATTTTGGAGACCTATGATCGGCCAGTAGTGTTGGCTGACCTTTTGAAGGTTGTGCGCGATGCTCCAGATGAGCTACGCGCAGCCGCATTGGATCGCGGCGATATTAACCACTACAGGGCGGTCACTGAGAGTTTGGAAGCCTCGCTCATGGCTTTATTGTCGGGCAGGTTTGGTGGGTTGTTCGCGGTGGAGATCACAACGCCGATGATGATGGACCGGTCCGTAGTGTTTGACGTGTCGGCGTTTAAGGAAGCCTCAGAGGACTTACAGGCCGCGTTGTTGCTTGCTACGTGGTCGTATGGGTTTGCGACCGTGGAGATCGCGCAGACACTGGCTGACGCGGGTGTTGCTCCGCGTCGGCGTTACAAGATTGTCATGGATGAGCTGTGGCGTATTTTGCGCGCCTCATCGGGCTTGGTTGAGCGTATTGACTCGCTGACTCGCCTGAACCGTACGATCGGTGTGGGCCAGCTGATGGTCACGCACTCGATGGCCGATTTTGACGCGTTGGCTTCGCCGGCAGACCGGCTTAAAGCCTTGGGCTTTGTTGAGCGGTCGAAAATGCTGTTTTTGGGTGGTCTGCCCGCTCGTGAGATGGAGTTGTTGGAGGGCGTGTTTTCTTTGACTGAGAAGGAAAAGTCGATGCTGACCTCGTGGAATGCTCCGGGCACGTATGACCCCACCACGGGTAGGGACGCCCCGCCCCTTGGCATGGGCAAGTTCATGTTGAAAACCTCCAACGCACCTGGCACCCCCTTCCAGGTGCGCTTCGTGGATGGTGAGGCCGCACTGTCAGATACGAATCAGCGGTGGGGCAGGAGAGCCCGATGAGTGTTCGAGACGATGCGGATACGTGGGAGCCGTCCACTGTTTTGATGGCGGTCTTTATCGCCCTAGTGGGCGTTGCCAGCCTACTTATCACTCTTGGTGCACACACTTGGGCGCTCTGGCGCGGGGTAGAGGGGGTTTCGTGGAACCCGTTTACTCTCATGATCGACTTATTCACTGACAGGCTTGACCCGACCGGCGAGGTGTATTGGTGGATTGGCGGGGTAGGCGTTGCCCTCCTCATCCTTGTCCTCATTGCTTTGGTGGTGGCACTTCCACGCCGCTCTAAGCGCTCTAGGCGCGGTGATGAGGCCGCGAGGTGGGCTGGAAGGGGCAAAGATATTGAGCCGATCACGCAGCGGGCTGTGGCCGCGAAAGCACAGCGTTTAGGCGTGAGTGGTGCGGTCGGGTTTCCGGTGGGCCGCACCGTGGCTGGTGACATGCCGGTAATGTCCTCGGTTGAGGACGTGTGCATCACCATTGCAGGGCCTCGTACAGGTAAGACCACCTCTTGGGTGGTGCCACGCATTTTCGAAGCGCCAGGCGCGGTTGTGGCCACGTCTAACAAGCGCGACATAGTAGATGAGACGCGCTCACGCCGAGAGCAGACCACGGGTGAGGAAGCGTGGGTGTTTGACCCCCAAGGCCTAGCTGGTGAAGAACAGTCATGGTGGTGGAACCCACTGTCTTACGTGACTGATTATGTGCGGGCAGGCGCGTTGGCGGACATGTTTTTATCTGCTGAGGACGTGTCGAATAAGGACGGTAACGACATGTGGGATCAGTGGGCGTGCCAACTGATCGCCCCGATGCTACTGGCGGCCGCAGCGGCAGGCAGGCCAATCACGGCTTTGCATACGTGGTTGGCTGACCAGACAAATGATGAGCCGGTGCTTTCGTTGCGCAGTCTTGCAGGCGAGTGCGCTGAGGACGATGTGCGAGATGACCTACTGAAAGCCGCCACTAGCCTGGAAGGGTTTATGGGCATGCCTGCTGAAACGCGCGGCAGTGTTTATGGTGGCGCGGTGCGGATCATGCATTTTTTGAATAACACGCGCCTTATGCGTTGGGTTACCCCAGTGGAGGGCTTGCCCGAGTTTCACCCAAGCGAGTTCGTTAAGACCAAGCAAACCTTGTATTGCTTGTCGCAAGAAGGACGGGGGAGTGCAACCCAGATCGTTACCCCGCTTACTGTGGCTGTGGTTGAGGCGGCCACGGCCTACGCCACTGGCCAGGTGGGCGGTAGGTTGGCTATCCCTATGCTGATCGAGTTGGACGAGGCGGCGAATGTGTGTAGGTGGAATGAACTGCCCTCGCAGTATTCCCATTTTGGTTCTCGCGGGCTGTGTGTAGACACGGTGTTGCAGTCGTGGAGTCAAGGTGAGCGCGTGTGGGGCGATAAGGGCATGAGGGCTCTTTGGTCGGCTGCGAATGTGAAGGTTTATGGCGGTGGCGTGTCAGAGCCGGAGTTTTTGCGCAACCTCTCAGAGCTGATTGGCATGCATTGGGTGGACTCTACCCAGATTTCAAACTCAAGCCAGGGCCGGTCGTATTCAACATCTAAGGCATCCCAGCAAAGGCCTATTGCTACTGTGTCGGACTTGCAGGCACTACCCCAGGGTAGGGCGTGGGTGCTTGCTTCGGGCGCGGTAGCCACTTTGGTGCGGCTGATCCCGTTTTGGGAACAGCCAAATTATGAGCCGGTTAAGTAGTTAAGGAAGATTGTCATGGCAGATCAAGTGATGAATGAAACCAATGCGGAAATGGTGCGCGCATGGCGGGTAGCTATGGCGGTGGGACGGTTCATGGCAATGCGCCGACAACAAGCCTTGCGCAAGGCCGAACAGTCCTCAGTCCAGCATGAGAGAGCTTTGCGAAGGGCGATTGAGGATGAGCGCTTGTTAGCGCAAAAGGTATACGCTCTAGCGCTTGACGATAAGTGGTGGCACACTGCTGTCCAAGATGACGCGGCCTACGTTTACGGTGTGGCGCGCAGGTTTAGCGATATTGACCCCCAGGCCGAGTTAGCAGCCCGCCGGTGTGAGAGAGAGGCTAAAGAGCGGTGGGGCATTGACGTTCACGCCCCACTAGCAAGCGCTAGTGATATTCCCAGTGTGGATGAGGCTTTGCAGGACGCTCCCGTGCTCGATGGTGAGGACGCGGCCGAGTTGAAACCGGCTGTGCAAGAAGTGTTGTACCGGGCCTATCAGGACGGGGACTATCAGATGGTGGGCCAGGATCGGGCCGAAGCTATCTTGGACTACGTACAAGAGCAGAAGGACACGGCCCCAGATTGGCTAAATAGTCTTTGGCAAGAAGATTTATCCCAGTGGTTAGACGGGGATACTCACATCGCGCAGCGGGTGCGCGATATTTATCCCGACATTAAAGTAGCTGAGCAAGTGCAAGCCCAAGCCGTTGGCGTGGCGGCTCATGCCCAGCGTGAGGCGCGCATTGAAGGCCGGGAAGGGCGCGAGGCGAGGCAGGAGCTAGAGGTGGGTGATCCTAGCGAGGCTGTGGAAGGTGTAGCGGTTAAGGAGATGAGCGAGGCCAGGCACGCCGGGCGAGGCGCTGAGGCGGCGTGGGATACGATGCAGGCCCGCCAGGCACATGCCCAGTCCTTGCTCGATCAAGGAGCGGACCCGCAGGCGGTGCGCGCGGTGATGACGGCCGATAAGGGGTTGCACCGGCCCGCTAGGACGGCGACGCGCAAGAGTGGCAAGACGAACGCTTCCCGCGCGCGAGTGCCAAGTAAGAAGGCTGCGCGCGTGCAAACCCGCCACATGTAGCACGTTAGAAGGCGGCCGACACTAGCTAGTGTCGGCCGCTAATGTTATTCGCGCGGTTTGAAAATGTCAGGATCGGCTGGCTCGCAAGGTAACGCCCCGTTAGGGTGAGGCCGCAGGTCACGATGTCCACCCTCGACGCTGCACCCTTTGAACGGGCCGTCGTTGTCTAGTAGTACCGCCATGATTGGATCAGCGTAGTTCACCAGCCACTGTGCAGATGCTAATGCCCCGTCGTTTACGCGCATGTGCTCCCAGGCAAGCCATAAGGCTTGTAGGCGGTAGACCGCTTCGTCATGTTTCCACCATTGCGGGCACCACGTCATCCGCCCTTTTGGTAGGGCGCGCGCGTAGATGTACACAAGAAGATCACGCACGAACACGTCTACGGTGGGGTAGTACAAGTCAGGGGTTTGTTCTTCGTTGCTCATACCCACTACGTCAGGTGTGCGCGCACTAGCGGGAGCGGCCACGCCCCCGCTCGGGTGGCAGCCAAGTCGGTATATTTGGATGGCGTGTAGGGCCTACCTTCTTAATCTGCGGGACCTCCCCAATACCAGGTAGCGGTGGCCGTTCGCGTTTCGGCGTTTCATCACTGCCAGCACTGTCGCCGGTCGTGGTCAAGTTTTGGTACATTTCAGCGATGTAGTCACGATGGCTATTACCGTCAGGGTTATCGCCGTGCTCTGTTGGTTTCGTAAAGCCTTGGGGAGTGGCAAGCCAGGGTCTGCGCTGGCGGATACGTTCACTCTCCGCCTCGTCACCTACACTTGCTTGAGCCGCTACTGGCTCAATGATCTGCTCAGGTGAAAGTGGCGGCTCCGGCTGGGTCGTGATTTCCGGTAGCGTGTCTTGCTGCAATGGCACCGGTTCGGCCTGCAGCTGTGTGAAGGCTTGCAGGTGCGGGGCTTCCATGCGCACGCGCTCGTACACGCCGCGCGTGTCACGCAACATCGCGGCCGCAGTGTTGGTCTGTTGGGCTTGCACATACAAGTCGGCCAACGCTTTTACTAGCTCCATTGTTGCCACTAAGGCAAGCGCGTAAGAGACTTCACTGTTCTTTGGAGTGATCGCAGTGCTTAGTAGTTGCGCTCCAAGGACAACCCACGGGCTTGTCCCACTGTGTTGCACGGGTCGATGTTTGAGTTGAGCACTACGCCCCACTTGGCGCGCGCAGTAGTCCAGCGCGCCTCGCATCTCATCGCTTAAGTCTGGTTGCTGCGCAGCGGCAGCGAGTAGCCCAGCCACATCATTAGTGGCGTCAGCAAGAGCCAATCGATCAGTTGGATCAACGTTGCTCAGCTGGTCGCGGTAGATTTCCAGGCCGCGCTTGTGGCCAAGCCATTCCTCGCGGGTGTATGAGCAGCGGCCACTTCCAAGGGGCATGCCCTTCCAAGCGTCTTGCCACGCGGCCACCGCGTCAGTGGCGGACTCGATAGTGTCTGGCCAACGATCACGCAGCGCACGAAGCGTTAGGTCACGCGCGATTGACCCGCCCGCATACCATTGTGTCTTTACACCCGGCTTAGTGTGGAGCGCAGCAGAATAGCCCACGATTACATCCGTGTGTCCCTTGGCAAAGCGTGGGCGCAACCGCACGCCCAGGTTGCGCGCGCGGGCGATGAAGTCCACCTCGCTAGTAGCTGCCTTGGACGCTGCGCGCAAGCGTGACTCAAGCGCGGCCCGGTCGGTCACGTGCTTGCCCGCGCGCCGTGCAGCGTTGAGTGCTTGAGCACTGTCGCACTTGGAGCTGCGCGCGTGTTCGCGCCCTTCCACGATACGTAGACCGTATTTGTGTTCGAGAGCGTTACACACGCGTTGGCTGCGGGGCTGATCGTTCCAGTTGTTCCACTTGGTCCCATCCTCACGAATGATGTTGGCGGCGATGTGGATGTGGTCCCCACCGTTTTTTGACGCACCGTGATGGATGGCGACCCATCGGCACTCGGACTTCCCACATGCAGAGGTAAACTCCATCTGGTCCATGAAGTCGCGTGCGATGGCTGCCCATTTTTCTTCTGACAGTGGCCCCTCGTCAGGCGATAAAGAAAGAGAACAATGCCAGACGTGGTTCGCACCGTAGTCCGTTACTCGCGTCCTGCCGGCCGCGGGGTCGAACTTGCGGATCGGGCCGCGCGAGGTGCGGTCCGTTTCATTCATGAAGGAGTCAAGGTAGCGAGCGATTTCGCCGGCTTGAGCGGTGGACAGTTCACTCCAGTCGCCCCACCGCTTCATGATGGTGCGTGAGCCAGCCACGAGGTGAGGCTCAGTGTGTTCGTTGGCGCGTCCTGGCCCAACCAGGTAACGCATGAGCCCACCCATGTCCCCGCCATCGACGATGTTCGGCATCATCGGCGCACACTCGCAAGCAAGTAGTTGATCTCATCGACGCTGTGCTCAATGTGGTCGAGAACGTCATTCATATGGTCGGGGAGCGCGTGGTCAGTGTGAGCGTAGCGAGTCAGCTGATTGACGTTGTTTGCCAGGCCGGTGAGCTGACGCCGGTAGTCACGCAAACCGGCAATCAACTCGTGAAGGTTATCGACCGCAATCTCATCGGCTGCAACCGGATGCAACGCGCAATGCACCAGCGTGCGAGACAAGGACCATCCGGCGTTGCTTGCCTTCGCTTCCAGCAACGCACGCTCGCTACGAGTCAGATGCACTCGCAACGACGTGCGAGTCACGCCATTAACCTGCCGTGGAGCGCGCCGAACATGACGGCGCTGCGCGCCCGTCACCTCAGCCTCACTCATCCCACCCTCCTCAGCGTAGCGACCCGACAGGGACCACACCTATAGTGTGCCTCCAGGTAGCCACCCGTGTCTACCTGCAAGCCTGTTACTGGTACCAGTAACATATAGCTTGCTACCCGCGCTTCCGCACGCGCTGCTGCGCGTGCTAGGAGACGGGGAAACGCACCGTGTGCGTGTGGCTTGGGTAGCAAGCTAATGGGATGTGGCGCGCTCCTGCGTCCACGTTCATCTCGCGTGTGGGTATGAGTCAGGTGCCCGCTGTGAGGTCACTACTGCGTCCTGTGTAAGCGATGCGCGCTCTGCGCAATAAACGTCGCACCGTCGTCTTAACCGGTCCAGTCCAGTCCGGTCCGGTCCGGTTCGGTGGTGTGCGCGTTGTGCGCGCACACCCCACGTCACTATGAAAGCCATGACGAATGGCTTTCATAGTGAAAGGAAGCAGCAATGCCTGACAAGTTCGACCCCGTACACAATCTGCTCGCACGTGAAGGAAAACGCGAGGGAGCTCTACGCGACCTGGCCGCGGCGATGATGGCACTGCAAGAGGCAGTGAGTAACTACCGTGATGCCCACAAGGCTGCGGTCGACACGGGCTGGGCAAAACGAGACCTGAACGGCGCAGGCTTCTTCGACGTTGCCAAACTTCCAAAGGTCAGGAAGATCAACCCGACTCAGCCAGAAGCGCCGGCAGCCGATCTCTAGTCGGGCCGGCCCCGCTCAGCACGAGGCACAGGTGCAGATCTTCGCCACAGGACGACTAACACGCCCGCAATCAGCACACTGGGCGTACCGAAGATAATCGCCAGGCACACACATAAGAGGGTGATGGAATCTATGAACTGTGCAGCGGCGCGTAACGCGTCTTCAATCTCATTGATCATGCCAACTACAGTTGCGGCGGTGTTGAACGCCGGCCGCGCGAGGGCGGTACGACAGCTCTCATACGGCCAAGGACGGCTCTCAAGTCCTTCCTTTATCGGCTCAGTGCTCGTGAGACGCTGGAACGGCTCACCCCCAGCACTTTGCCGATCTGCGTGAATGTCGCGCCGCCCTCGCGCATGGTCTTGGCAGCTTTGACCCGCTCGGGTGTCATCACGGTTGGTCGTCCTCCAAGCCTGCCCTGGGCGCGTGCGGCTGCAAGGCCAGCGCTGGTGCGCTCTCGTATCAAGTCGCGTTCAAACTGTGCGAACGCGGCGGCCATGTGAAACACGAGCCGACCTCCAGGAGTCGTCGTATCAATCGACTCAGTAAGCGAACACAACTCAACCCTGCGCTCATCCAGCTCTTCAATAACGTGCACAAGGTGGGCCAGAGAACGCCCTAATCGATCCAGTCTCCACACGACGAGAGTGTCCCCCTCGCGCAAGTAGTCAAACGCCTGCGCAAGCTCCGGCCGATCAGCGCTGGCACCCGAAGCATGATCAGTGAAAATACGTGCACAACCAGCCCGTTTCAAGGCGTCCACCTGAGCGTCCACATGCTGATCAAGAGTGGAAACACGCGCGTACCCGACAAGACTCACAGCGCACCTCGCCCATACCCGTAACCCGACTGGAGCTTTCGCCCATGCGGGGGCAAGGAGTGGGGCATGGGGCGGCTGGCCTCTGTGAGGCGTGGTGTTTCTGTAATGCCTGGTAAGTGCTCGCGCAGTGGAGTGACGACCTTTCTTAGCACCATTTCCAATCGCGTGTTACTTCCTGTGGCTTGACTGTAGAATCGTGCCGCCAAGAACTCTTCTCTCAGAGTATGGTCGGTAGTGAATCTGCGTGGATCCAGGCTCCAACCAGCCTGTTCACAAAGCTGCGTATAGAACATGAACTGGCTACGCGTATTGCCTTCTCGGAACGAATGAATCGTATTGATTTCTCCCCATGACTCAGCCAGCGATTTCACGAAAGCGTCCCTGGGCATTCCGCGGAAATAATCCTGCTGCCTAATCAGCTCATACTGTTGTTCAGCGGCCGCAGTCAGTGTCTCGCCGGCAGGGTAATACCCGTAAGTGCGCCAAGGCGCCTCAGGATCACCTGGTTCGAAATTGACGACATCAGGGTAGCTCTTAGTCATGTGCGTATCTGGCGCGGTTCGTTCCTGCCCTGCCCACTCATACACATCCTGAAAAATGTGGTAGTGAATAGCTTTCATATGCGCATAGTCGAAACGGCCGTCAACAGGCTGCTGAGCCAGCTCTACCATACGGATCAAAGCAACCTTCTCTTCCAATCGCTGCAACTGATCCTGATCTTCGATGCCGTAAGGGGCGCCAGGGCTAGTGAACTTGTTGCGCAGCACAGTCGTGCCTGGAATGAAATAGTCACTCCACGTGTAGAAGGCAGCGCCGGTCATTGATGTGGTGAATCAGCACTCACTATACGACAGATAGCCTCATCTGCGGACATGTGACCTTCGGCTACCTTTTGAGCAAGCCTGCGTGCATACGGGTCGGTGACCCGATGCCCAGCTAATGCTAGCCCAGCATCTGCAACTGCAAGCGCATCCTGAGCGCTCTTACGTGACGTTGCAGTGTTTTTGAGCACTGTTGGCATAGTCCCCTCCTTCGGCCGAAAACCCCAAAACAACTCTTTTCGTCTACTCGTAATTCTACCTGACGGGCGTGCACTACTCAATAGAGGGGTGTTTTGACCAGTTGGGTCTGCTGAAGGTTTGGCCCACATCCTTCCCTGACCCACAATCGTGAAACGCCCCGATGTCAACCACACCTTCAGCAGACCCCGTGATTGGTTATGCTGTTCGTATACTGTCCGTTCATTAAAATAAGGGGGCCTGCGTGCGGCCTATCAAAGAAGTTGGGTTAAGCCATGTGTTACTAGACCTTGAAAACTATCGGATCCCGGATTCACAGGCGTCACAAGATGATGCATTGCATTACCTCTTTGAGTCGGAGAATGTCCTAGAGCTGGTTGAGAAGATCGCGCACGATGGTTATTTGGACAATGAGCTACCTCTTGTTGTGCGAGCGGAGACAGAAGGTGGGGAAACCGGAGAATTCATTGTGCTGGAAGGGAATCGTCGAGTCGCTGCCTTAAAAGCGCTTAGTGGACTAGCAACTCCGGATGGATGCAAGAAGCAGCTGAATAAGGTGCGAAAGAAGTACGCCCATGAGCTGAAGAACTTGCCGACGAAGATTCGGGTGATGGTTATGGAATCGCGCGAGAGCGCTTTACCGCACCTCGGCCGAATGCATATTGGGGAATCGAAACGGCGGTGGAGCCGTGACCAGCAAGCAACGTTCTACTATTCGATGCTTGATAAAAACACCAACGTCAGCGATCTCAGGGTGCGCTTCCCGAACCAGCCTGGTTTGAATAGGCTATTGAAAATGGCGTCGGTTCGGCGTTTCATCTCCCATGCTAAGTTCACGGATGGCTCATTGAGAGCGTATGCGGCGTCGGCGGATTTGACGATGTCATCGTTCGAATATGCTTATGGCAGTAAAGATATTGCGGATGCGGTTGGGATCAGTTTTAACGACGACGGACTCATTGAGCCTTCTCCGGAGCGAGAGGGAGCCGAGCTTGATGGGCAAAAACTTGGTGCGTTGGAGCTGTTGCTAACAAAGTTCCGATCGAATGAGCTCAATACGCGAAGTGCGGCGTTAAAGAAGGGCACTCCTGAGTATGTGGAGCTTATTCGTCAGCTTGAAGGTAAATCGGAAACGGCCGATGGACAGACTCCACGACCGGACGAAGGATCTACTGAGAAGAAGGAAAAAGAGCAGGGCTCGTACCCAGGCGGAGCAAATACCCCCTCAAACGAGGAGACGCGCGGTGACGACCAGCAGGGCAATAACAGTGAAGAATCGTCGCCAAGGAGTCGCAATGATCCACGCACCTACCAGTACCTCAACATGAAGTCCGTGGAGAACTTATATCGCGATGACAAAGTTCGCGGTAACATTCAGATCCTGTTTGTTGAACTCCAGAGAATCAACGTTAGTCGTCTTCCCGTAGCGTCAACGATGCTTATGCGTGCCGTTTTAGAAGCAACGGTGAAGTGGACATTGACGGATCAAGAACAGGATAACCGTAACCAGCTAAAACAATTGTTCAAGGTTGTGCAAGATAAAGCGAATTCCGAAAACTGGCCGTGCAAGGGCGGCGTAAACATTATAGCAGATGCTAATGTCTCGACCCCTGGCTCGATCACGTGGTTCAACATGGTCGCCCATGATTTCGATTTGCACCCTGCGGGGGAAACGCTTCACCATGCGTGGTCACTGGTTTACCCCGTCATAGAACATATGTTGAAAACGTCTCTCGATGGCACTCCATAATGGCGCGAGCCACCCTTGGGGGGGCGACGAGTAGTTCTTTTGCTTTTCCTGGTTTGGTTGCAGAGTAGGTGATTTCGAGATCGGCCATAAAACTGTCACGGTATAGGTGACGGATGAGTGAGTGATCGTCGTACGTTAGTAGCCAGTGGGCTGTAGGTATGCGATGGATATGCTCGGCGAGTGCTGCGTGATCTCGCCCGTCGAAAGCATTCAGGTAGAGTGATCCTCCAGCTGCAACATAGGGCGGGTCAATATAAATCAGCGCTTCAGGCTCGTTTCCGTAGCGTTCAATTATGTCTCTCCCGTCCAAGTTGTGAAGCACGATCTTGTCGGCGAGGGAACCGAGGGCGTTGATCCGGTTGGACAGAGTCGTCCTATTGAACCTTGCGTCGATTTTGTATGCGCCTTGTTGCTGTTTTCCTCCAATGACGCCGGCGTTGAGAATTCCGGATCGGTTAGTGCGATTCAGGTAGAAAAATGCCAGTCCCAGAGAACACAGATCTGTGTCGTCCTCTTCCTGGTATATATTCCGTTGGCGTTTCCATTCATCGAGTGTCAGCGGTATGGATTGCACTTGTTCGATGAGCCAAGAAGCGTGGTATTTGACGCAATACCAGAAAGCGTAGACGGCAGGGTCTATATCATTAATAACCAGCTTGGCGATTATTCCTTCGCGCAATAGTGCTGCGCCGGCACCGGCCCCACCAGCGTAGGGCTCGATATAGATAGGGTCCTCCATATCTAGATGTTGAATAAGGTCTGCGAAGAATCCTGCCATGGTTGCTTTTCCGCCGGGGTAACGTAGAGGGGAATGCGTGCCATACCGGCGGCTGGTGACGATGCGCAAACGATTGATCATGGTAGTTATCCCCTGAATGATGATGTCACGACAGTGGCCAAAATTAGGTGAGACATGGTGCGTGGATGTTGTTAGCTGTGAAAAGACGAAAGTGTCGGGTCGTTGGGCTAGTTTCCTTGTTCATGTGGCGGGCTGGTGTGCCTCGGAGAGGACAGCGACGTTTCGTTGGTAAAGAAATGTGGGATATGCCTTGATCCAAGATTGAAGCGAGTCTACACCAGGCCGCATGCCAAGCATTCTTCTTCGCTAATGTCTCCGCGCACGTAATCAGTCAGGTTCCTGGTAACTCGCCTTGTAGGCTCATTTCCCTCGTGCCAGCCTAAAGCAAGAGCGTCGAGCACGATTTCCCGTTGCGTCTGGGTCATGCCGTGGAACAGTTCGAGCCAGCGCTGCTCAATGTCGAAAGCCTCCATGATACCCCTTCCTTCTCCTCGCAATTTTACCTGACGGGCGTGCATTACTCAATGGTCGCAGGTTTTGAACGATTACGGTTGTGGGCATGACTTTTGCGCGTTCGGATTGTTTGATTTCGCAGGCTTTTGTGATCGTCGCCCTGAGCGTGCATTAACGGTCGATTCTGCACGCCTGGCGGCAAGAAAGTGGCCAGACCCCGCCCAAACCTGTGAGGGATGGATTCCTGTTGAGACGGTACAGTGGAGTGGACATGAAAGGAGGCAGGCTATGAGTGAGGCGACAGTGACCCGCATGCGGTTACGCGACATCAAGCCCTATGACGCGCCCGCCTCGCTCGACGAGCTGCACGGCCCCTATGACGGGCTCATCGACTTGCCTCACTACGTGCGCTGGCAGACTGATCGCCTCGGCGTGGATGTGTCGAACCTGGGCTGGCGTCGTATGGCCTACCAGGCACTGCTCGCCGAAGGCACCGCTGACGAGCAGCGCCGCTTGATGAACCGCAACCGGCTCATCGAGACGTGGCCAATCCTGAACATGGACCCGCGCGTGCGCGCCTTGTGGGAAGGACGCTTTCCCAAGCTCCGGGCGACTGTGTGAGCAACGACCTGGAAGAACAGCGACGCATCACACGCCTAGCACTGGAGGCCGCCGACGAGAAGAGTGGCTTCGCTCCGGCCGGTTGAAGTTTGTCCTCGATGTTTGTGACTTGGTCGGGTAATCTTGTAGCTGATGGAAATTCGTAGCGTTGATCTGTTTTGCGGTATTGGTGGACTCACTTATGGGGTGCGCAATGCCGGTATTGAGGTGCTCGCTGGCTATGATATTGACGCGAGTAGCCGGTATGCGTTCGAAACCAATAACCCGGGGGCAGAATTCTTTTTGAAAGATGTGCGTGACATCAAGGGCGACGAGCTGGTGGCCCTGTATCCGAAGGATACGGATATTCGCGTGTTGATGGGTTGCGCGCCGTGTCAGCCTTTCTCGTCTTATAATCGCCTTCCTGCCGATAGTCCGTCAAAGACTTCAAAGATGGAGCTGCTGGAGTACTTCGGACGACAGGTAAGGAAGGTCAAGCCAGAGATTGTCTCGATGGAGAACGTTCCTAATCTTGCGAGAGAGCCCGTGTTTGAATCTTTCCTGGCTACGCTGAGGGAGCTCGGCTATTTTGTCGACTGGCAGGTTGTAAGAGTCGCAGACTATGGGGTTGCGCAGACTCGTAGGCGATTGTTGCTACTTGCTTCCAAGCTGGGCGAGATTAGATTGATTCCGCCCACGCACGAGCCGGACCATTACGTGACAGTGCGTGATGTGATTGGTGGCATGCCTACTCTGAAGGCGGGGCAGACGGACCGTAGAGATAATCTACATCGGTGCAGAGCGCTGTCTGAGACGAATTTAAAGCGTATCCAAGCCTCAAAGCCTGGCGGCACGTGGGATGACTGGCCAGAAAAACTGTTGCCGCCCGCTTACAGGAAGGCATCCGGTCAGACTTACAAATCTGTTTACGGCCGCTTGTCCTGGGATAGGCCCGCTACCACTATAACAACTCAGTTTATCGGATACGGGTCGGGCCGGTTCGGCCATCCGGAGCAGGATCGCGCGTTAAGTTTGCGTGAAGGTGCTTTGTTGCAGACTTTTCCGAAAGACTACCGGTTTGTTGACCCCTCTGTGGGTGATGGTTATTCGGCTCAGGCCGTAGCGACTCAGATCGGCAACGCGGTCCCACCGCGTTTAGGTGAGGTTATTGGTGAGAGCATATGCGCTCACATGGACCAACATGACCGCTAGGATCATGTTATGCATCAGCAAAACGAGTCTGAGAAGGTTATTGAGTTCAAGACAGCGAACACTGCAGCCACCCATCTAGGGCGCAAGCTGTACACCTCGTCCCCGTCCGCTCTTGCCGAGCTGGTAGCTAACGCCTATGACGCCTACGCAACAAGAGTCAGTTTGGAAATCAAGAGAAACGGGCCGCGTGTCGTTGTTGCCGACAATGGTGTTGGCATGTCCCTTGAGGCCCTGCAAGGCAAATACGCTCAGGTAGGCCAACCTAAGACATCAGTAGCACCTTCGCCAGGAATGCCTGAACGCAGAGCGATGGGCAAAAAAGGAATAGGCAAACTCTCGTCGTTTAGTCTGGGAAACGAATTCACCGTTTATACTCGTGATTCAAACGAGGCAGATTGGATTACGTTTACGGTTCGGTACTCCGACATGATTGACCCTGATCATGCAATCAGTTACGAGACGCCGTACCGCATGTGTGCAGATTTGCCCGATGATCTACGTGAGTACGAGGCGAATACAGGATTCATTGTCACTATTGACAAACTGCGACGTAAGATTACGAAGTCGACGGTGGAGCATCTAAACAGTCAGCTGGTGCGTCGCTTCTCTGTGACGACGAACGACTTTGAGATTGCCATTAACGGCGAATCAATCAGCCTTTCCCACGCAGATTACCTTTACCAGCACATCCAGGCGTTGAACTATGTTGGGTTTTCTGACAACGACGTAAAATCCCTATTTCCTTCACACTGTAAAGCTGAGAAACTAGCTCCTCCCAAAGACAACAGACATCTATCTGTAGAGGAATTCGATGACTTGGTAGAGGGGAGTAAGGTCAAGGCGTGGGTGGGTATTGTTGACAAGCCCAAACGCCTAAAGGATGTTGGCCTTGGCGGAATCGTCGTCTATATCAACGGTAAGATTGCCGACGAGGATCTGTTAAAGGGTAACGCCTCAGCGCAAATGGGTGGGCAATACGTCACTGGTGAGATATACGCAGACTTCTTGAATGATCAAGACGAAGAGCCAATCACTTCTTCTCGTCAAGGCTTGGATCAGTCTGATGAGGAAGTCCGAAAACTAGTCGCGTTGGCCAAGCTAATGGAGTCGCGTGCAATCACACAATGGGACAGCAAGAGCCTTAAAGTGGTGTATGGTTCGCTTCCAGCAAGTATTAAGAACAATGAAAAGTTCAAGAACTGGCAGGACTCGCTCTCACCCTCGCAGAGCAAGTTTCATAAAGCTCTGCTTCGCTCAATGCGCATACAAATAGACAGTGACGGGGATCGCGGCTTTAGCGATAGGGAAAAAATACTGCTAATTAACGGCTTCACTACTTTGGTAGAGAACTTCGATCAGCTGAGAATCGCTTCCGAACTGGATTCAAAGAGTGTTATTGGCTCTGATGATTTCACGGTTCTGATTGGCCAGTTCTTGGAAAAACTTGCCACGCAGGACAAGCTTCAAATGGCGTTGGCTGCCCAGTCTCGACTTGAGGCGATTAAGAGACTTGAAGAACTTGAAGGCAAGGATCGGGAGTTAGAAAAAACGTTTGAGGATCATCTGTTTGAAAACCCCTGGCTTCTCAACCCCTTTTGGAATACTTCCAACTCGTCGCAAGATGAAGTCCGTACCAGCACACAGGAGTTTGTCAAGATACGCGAGACGGTTAACAAGGATGGTGAAAATGGCTTCATCGACATTTATGTTGAGGTTGCTGAAGAGCATTTCCCAGTTATCGTAGAGCTCAAACGGGCGGATGGCGTCGGTCACTCCAGGCCTTCGCTGATTGAGCGTACAAAGGTCATTGAGCAAATAAACAAATACCGGCAAGGACTCTGGGAAACATTTCCGCTCCAAGATCGTGACGGGCGTAAGAAAGACGATATTAAAGCCATATTTATCGCCCCAAGTGCCGCAGTCACGGGTCGTGGGATCTCGGGCTTGAGTGAAGAAGATATTGAAAAACTGGAAAATGGCGACAATATTAAAGTAATCACATATAAAGATCTAATAAAACAAGCAAAACGCAGCTATCAAGAGTTTTTTAAAGCCGCGCAAGAATCTGATCGGTTGCCGTATTTCACAGTTGATTACCCCGATGAGGATTCAGACTGAGAGTAACCCGTTTCAACAACATACTGGCTGCGTCGCAAGAATCTTGATAGGAAAATCAGGTGGGTCCGATAGTCGCTTCGGCTCGGGCGGCCGTAGAATCGCGGCCTCCCCCCTACAGCTCGGAGTGGAGGGCGCGATCCGCTGTTTTTTAAGGCAGTAGGCCAAGTATGTCGTCTGCGGTGCTGATCATGTGGGCGCCTTCCTGGATGAGTTTGTTTGATCCTGCTGCCATCACTGAGGTGGTGGGCCATGCCACGGCTCCGAGTGGAGTGCCGTAGGTCTTGGCTTGTAATCCTGCGAATACGGCGCTTGAGCGGTGGACGGCTTCAATGACGATGAGGATGCTGGCAGTGCGGGCCATGAATGTTTTGAGGTCGAGGAATGCGCTGCGCACTGGAGGCTCGTGATCCTCGCGTAAAGATAGGTGTGCGCCTCCACAGTTGATGAGCTGAGTGCAGGTGGGAGCATTTACCCGTGGGTAGATATTGTCTAGACCTGAGGGCAGGCAGCAGATTATGGGAGTTTCGTGCTGTAGTGCGGTTTCCATGACGGCCTGTGACGTTCCGATCCCACTGTCGCACATGATCGTGACCTCGCGACCTGCTAGCTGGCGTGTCAATGTGCAAGCCATCTGTGCGGCGCGTCCAGTGCACGCACGGTTTCCCACCAGGGCGACGATCGGGCGTGAAATGAGGTCATCCCACTGTGCATCATTGTTCATGCGCACGCGTGCGCTGATGCGGTCGTGTTCACTGCTTGTCGTGCGGAGGGCCTTGAGCGCGACGCGAAATGTTTGGCTGTGCGTGGTAGTTGTGCGTGTCATGGTTGTGAGCATCGGACTTGTCCTTTCTGTGTGGGACCTTTTGTTTTTGCCTCGCTGGCAGATGAGATCTTGAGGCGAGTACAAGGCGGTTTGGCAACCTTGTGTGGGCGCAGTGGAACGTGGAATAAATAGCGATAGCGGTTTATGCCGCGAAAGTCCGGTGCGTCCAGCCCCTGTGGGGCTTGCCAGGGCGCCGACGAGCGATAATCGAAAGCCAGCGAGGATAAAACACCCATAAAGAACGCATCCCGAAGGGATGACGATTATGAAAGCGGCGAAGCCACACCGACGGTGCACGGGCTGATTGATGTAATCAGCCCTGACAACAGGAACGCCACGCGCGTGTGCACGGCCCGCGTTCTAGGAAGTTCACCAACTTCGTACATGGCGCTGCTACTGGTTACCTTGGCGCGTGAAATTCGCGTGCGTTACGGCTCGTTTTGCTTGGAATTATGCGGAAAAGTCGAGTAGAATAGAGGTGTTGTGAGGAGGCATAAAATGGAAAGCTTTGATGTTGAGCTACGCTGGCCCGATTTGTTCGAGCACCTAAGTGAACGTGAACATCACGCTGTGCGACAGTCACTTGCTGCAGCATGGCATGAAGGATTTGAGCCTACCCGCGATCATGTGAAGAACTTGACTGAGTATGCGCGTGGGGCGATTACGCGCGAGGAATACCGTCAGCGAAGTATTGAAATTGCGCGCCATATGGCTGGAGTTTCTTCAGCAGCACGTTAGTCAAATGGCACGTTTTGACAGCTGGGGATCATATTTCTATCCCGAAACGATTGATCCTGAGACCGGCAACGGTACGCTCCGTAATCTGTATGGGGAGCGCGACGCAGGCGTACTGGCGCAATTGGAGTATGCGGACACATCCTCGCGCGCGGTTGATCTTATTCGAGGCAACGTCACTATTGCGAAGATGTTTGATGCTGATCATGTGCGCGCTATTCACGCATATCTGTTCCAAGATGTGTATGAGTGGGCCGGCGAGTACCGCTGCGTGAACATGACGAAGGGCACGAGTAGTTTTGCTGATTGCTATTCAGGTCAAATCGACTGCTACCTTCGCCATATGCATTCAAGCATCGCTTCTACGCCGTGGGAGAGTGTCGACCGTGAGAGCTTTTGTGAGCGACTTGCCAGCGTATTCGCTGATTTGAATCAGGCCCACCCGTTTCGTGAAGGCAATGGACGTACCGCGAAAGTATTCTTGGAACATGTCGCGCAGCAGTCAAACTACTCTTTAGATTTTGCCTTGGTCTCACCGCATGACTGGAATTACGCCAGCATGCTCAGCGGCCCCGATTTAGGCTCCCTGCAACCAGTTCCTGATTATCTCATACCAGTGTTTGATGCGATCACCGTCAAACGTACAGATATCGATCCTGTACAGGATCGTGGTCAAGAGGTGCAGTCTTTACTGAAAATGAATGGCGGTACGCTCGGGCGCACGAGCCGTTCACGAGTTGCTTCTAATCGGCGTGCGCGTGCACGTCAGGCGTCGCGGCCAAAGCATGGTCGAGGCATGTAGACAAGTAACGCAGGTTAAGCGATATGTAGAATAAAGCGCCGCCCTTGAGAGATTTGAGATCCCCTGTGGGCGGCGTCCTTTTGTGTTCCCTGCTGACGCAGGGCATAAAGCCCGTCAGTTTTCGTGACTGTCCCCGTTACCTGCTGCGCGCATGGCTTGTCTTTTGCGACGAGATGCCTCGTGGGGTTGGGTGGTGTGTGGGGTGGTTGAGTTTGGTGAGTTGTGGTGTTTGTCCGATGCCTGGCAGCGGTCGCCTGGTTGGCTTGTCGCTGGCTTCCTGCTTGGCTTCTTGGTGTTCTTGTTGTTGCTTGACGTGTTCGAGGGTTTGTACAGCGTGGTCACTGGGCGTTTGTGGATCGAGGTGTTCGATGATCCAGTTGGAGTTTTCGACGACACGCTCGCCGGTGGCGAGAATGGTGTCTTCATCCGCTTTCGACCAGGATGCTATGTAGCCGGTGGAGTACTCGGCCGTGTCGAGGCCAAAGTACCTACTGACGAGGTAGGCGCACGATTCAGCCTCCACTTCTTTGATTCCCCTGTGCATGTCTGTATCGACTTGATCCATGTGGAGGCGTGCGTGGCTGATTTCGTGAATGAGCGTCTTGAACTGGTGCCCTTTTGGCGCGTCTGTTGCCACTTGGATAGTTTTGTCCCCCATTGCGTCGATGAGAGGGCGTGAGGTGACTCCGTAGGCGCCATGAAGGGCTGCTCTGGTTGTTTCTTCGTATTTGTAGCCGAGGTCTTTGACGATTTGTTGTGCGCGCTGCCAGAGTTCTTCTGAGCGTTCGCCAGTTACTTGCGGGAGATCTCTGCCTTTAATTGGTTCACCGTCCGTTTGCTGGTAACCGAACGTTGTGCGCACGGTAAACCCTGTGATCGCTCTCTTCCAGATGATGTCTTTCTTGTCGTATTTGTCTACTTCGGCTTTATTGAGTGGCTTGTCGCTGCTTTTGAGGAAGGGCAGTTTGTATATGACGGGTGCCAGTACCTTGTAACCCTTTTCGCCTTTTTGGACCTGCCTGCCAAGATTCTTCCAGGCAGTGTAGGAGGCGAAGGATGATTCCATAGTCCCACGCTGTACGGCTTGCGTGTGTAGCCAGATGAGGTTGCGGAATGAGTACCGTGGCATTCGTGCCATGTAGTCAAGCATGTCTTTCCAGGCTTGAGTGTCTGTGAACGTGCTGGCGGCTTCGGCTATTTCTGCGTGCGCTAGGGCGAGTTGAGCTTCGCGTTGGGCTCGTGCCGCGTCGGTCTTGCTAGGGCGCACCATGATCTACATGCCCGCCTGCTGCTTGCCTGTTTCGAGAGCTTCCACTCTGCTGGTGAGCGCGTCGATTTGGTTTTGCTGTGCTTCGACTTGCTCAATGAGGCTTTCGACGAGCTCGAGGGTGGTGTATTGGGGTTTCATCATTTTCTCCTTGTGAATCGGTTTGGGCTGGATTATTTGTCGTGTTGCGTGGTGGGTTGGGTGATGATGTGGAGCTCTTGCTTGGTGAGGTCTGCTCCTATGTGATCGACCCACACGTCGTTTGCCGTTCGCTGGCTTCCTTCTTCGTCTGTGTAGGTACGCTGGCGATAGCTGCCAGTGAAGATGACGGCCGCGTTGCCGTTGAGTTCGTGGAAGTCGTGTAGCTTGACGGCCGCGTTGCCGTTGAGGCGGAGGTAGTACGCGGTGGTTGCTACGTCTTCCCACTCGCCGGTTTCAGTGTTTTTGGCGCGGTCGTTGACAATGACTGTTGCTCGTCCGCTGTAGGTGCCGTCGTTGTTCATGGTGAGTTTGACGGGGCTGGCTAGGTTTCCGGCTCGGATTATGTAGCTCATTTTTCTCCTTTGTGGTTTGGTTAGATTCGGATGGTTGTCCAGGTCATGCCCAGCCAGTACGCGGTGTCCAAAGACACCTGTTCGACATGCCCTCCCACGTCTGGTGCGTGGATCATGAGCCGGTGTCCTTGAGGATCTTTTCCGGCGTAGATCCCGATGTGGTGGTAGTGGCTGCTTCCGTGGTATGCAAAGCCGATGAGGTCGCCTGGCTGCATGGCGTCTTGCGCAATGGTGGTGCCCGCTGTGGTGATAATGTCGTGTGCGGTTCGAACGTTCAGTGGCTTGCCGAGGTCGGCGTAGACGCGCACGACCAGTCCTGAACAGTCCAGGCCGCTGGGGCTGGTGCCTCCCCACACGTAGGGCACGCCGAAGTACTTCTGGGCTGTGGCCACAACAGACGACGAAGAAGGGGACGCCTGAGTGTACTTGCCTGCGAGGCGCTTGATGCGTGCGACGTAATCCTGTGTTTCAGTGAAGGGCGGTACACCCCTGTGCTGCTGCACGGCTCCAGGCCCCGCGTTGTAGGCGGCCAGTGCCAGGTCAATCGTGTTGCCATCTGCTTGCCCGCTGCGCGTGTAGCCTGTGACGGTTTCGACCAGCGCGCACATGAAGGCGCCTTGACTGGCGATGGCATCATCGGGATTGAAGGGGTCTGCTTTACCGTCGTTGTTCGCATCAATGCCGTTGGTTTTCCACGTGCCAGGCATGAATTGTGCGATGCCCTGCGCGCCTGTAGGGCTGACCGCTTTTGGGTCCCATCCTGATTCGGCTTCGATCTGTGCGGCAATTAAGCTGGGAGTGATTTCCTTACAGATGCTTCCAGCCTTCATCACGGCCGCTAGGTACTCAGCTGGCACGCCGCTTAATGCTGCGGCTTGGTCGTCCCCTTCTCCTCCGGCCATCATCAGGGGAACGATCATGAGTGGGATGGTGGCGAGTGTGCCGACAAGCTTTTTCACGCGCGTCGTCCGTGTCGTGGGTCTGGCCGGTGTGCCTTGGGCTGGGCGCTGTTGGTTGTACCAGTCTTGTTGGCGCTTGGGGCTTTGCGGGGTGTGGTGTGGGGATCTGCGAGGGCGATGATTTGGCGGATGCGGTCTGGCCTGAACCCGGCAGAGCGCCCCTGGCTGGTTTCAATGATTGGGGCTGATAGGAGGCCTTCGGCTTTGAAGCGCTCTATGAGGTCTGGCCGCTGGCTTAAGTCAATGTGGTCGTAGGAAATTCCTGCCTTGTCAAGGGTGCGGCGAGTGAGCGCGCATCCTGGGCAGTGCGGCGTGGTGTAGATCGTGATGGCGTCCATACTGGTGACGTATGGTGTGTGCGCACAAGGCTACTCGGAGGCGAGGGGACGATGACGTGGCACCTTATGAGCGTGAAAGGCTTGATAAGTCCTTTGGGAAGCTGGATAAGCAGATACAAGCGCCTCACAGGGTGTCGATGAGGTCTCGCACCAATTGCGAGGGGGTGATGTGACGGTGCTGAGCAGCTTCACTCAGTTTCGCTCGGCGTGAAGCATCGAGACGAAGAGTGAAGGGACGTGCCTGCATGCCTACGCTGATTGGGCGACCGGGAAGGGAGGGGCCAAGATGCTTGCCCGTGTATCCAGCCTCGGATTCTGCTTCGTGGGCCCATTGCTCGATGTCCTCATCAGTAAAGACAGTTCCGTTGACGTCGATGTGCGTACCCATCTGTCTACCTCCTTAATCCAACCTCAATGAGAACCTTCTTTGTTGCCGGCATGGAATGGAAAACCAGCCATCCATCGGGTTCATCTTCCACGGCAATGTATTCCAGCAGCCGCCCGCCACTATCGGTTCCCACACCGACCCACTGCACGGGGTGCGTGTCACGTGCCCGTGAACGCAGCGTGTTCTCAAACGCCGTGATGACATCTGCGGTGGTCACTTCGCGGTGACGATCGCAGACTCTTGGATGTACACGTACCCGCACATCTACCCCCAGCAGTTCCGTATGACATAAGCGTAGTACAAAACTATCGTTGTGTAAAGACTGTGCGCACAAGGCCACTCAGAGACGAGGGCCATCGACACCTCGACACACTCACTTCGCCGTAATACACTCGTATTACGACGGAGGTGTTGTTGATGGCGACGATTAGTTTGAGAGTTCCAGATGACGAGCTCAAAGTGTTCAAGTCTTACGCGAAGCTCAATAAGACCACTGTGTCCGACATGCTGCGCACAACCATGATTGAGCGCATTGAGGACGAATATGACCTCAAAGTGTTTGCTGATTACGAGGCTGACAGGGTTAATGGCAAGCTGGTCACTCGCCCCATCGATGACCTGTGGGACGAGTTAGGGATATGACGTACTGTGTTGTGACCACCGACAAGTTCGATAGGTCATTCAGGAAGCTGGATAAGCAGACGCAACGCATTTTGAAGTCATGGATTGAAAAGAATCTCGTGGGTACTGGGGACCCACGAATCCACGGTAAAGCGCTGACTGCCGACAGGCGCGGCCAGTGGCGCTACCGTGTGGGTGATTATCGAATCCTTGCTGATATACGAGACGCTCAACTCATTCTCATCCTCATCAGTGTCGGTCATAGAAGCAAGATCTACCAGCAATGGTGACATGACCATGTAGTCCCAGTGATCATCAGACAAACCGTGTGGCCCGCACCACAAAGGGTGTGGGCCACACGGTTTGAGTTGTGGCGCGCGCGTGGGCCGTGTGCGTATCCCGACTTATACGGCGTGTTGCGTTTCGAGATAGGCTGTAACAGCCTTACGAATGAGTGCAGATTTGGGCATGTTTTCGTTGCGCGCCTGGTTTCTCACGGCATTGTCAAGTTCTTGGGGTGCCCGTATTTTCCACGTGCATCGAGCGGTATTTTCTTCTCCGCGGGGTCGCCCTTGCGGCATGAAAATCTCAGCGAGGTCCAAGGGGCCCGCGGTTCCGGGGTGAAGCTGGCGGCGCGTGTGGAGCTGTCCGCGTTCAGCTTTATCGGCTAGCGCATCATAATCAGTGAGGTCAATGTGCACGGTGTAGTCCTTTCTGTGGCTTACGAGACGAGGTCGGGGCGGTCCATCGCGTGAAACACAACGATGTCCCCCCAGGGTTTGCGTGCGGCAAATACTTCAATGACCCGCGTGGTTTGCGCGTGTGGGTGTCCGTAGAATGCCACTGTCATGTCACCTGCTTCACCATCAAGTTCATCAACACCTAGATGTGGGTGGGTCATCGCGTAGTAAGCGTCTTCTGGCGTGATGCCGTGACGTTGTGAGGAAGGCGTGAAAGTAAGGTCAGTCCGCTTGAACACAAACATATAGTACCACAAAGTAGGGCCACATGTGTGTTGAGTGACGTTCTGATAGGAACGTGGCCCGCAGGAAATCCTGCGGGCCACGTCCGTCATATTAGGAGGTGAGAGTTAGGCTGATTTGCGTCTCTTGGCGAGGGTGAGTGCGCCGCCTCCTGCTAGTAGTAGCGCTGCTACGCCGCTCAGAGCGGTGGCGGCACCTGTTCTTGCCAGGCCGCGTCCCGCGCCGCCGCCGGAGTGATCAGAGGCTTTGAGCTTGATCGTCTGGTCGGCGTCGTTCGCATCTTCGTGGGTGCCTACGAGCTGCCCGGTGGCGTCGTAGACGTATTCGAAAGCAACGAGTTCAGTGTTTGCCATGCCGGTAGTGTCGAGCGTGGCTATTGCCTTGCCGCAGTCTTGCGGGGTTTGTGGCGTGAACTTAGTGGTTGCTTCGTATTCCTTACCGTCTACCTTGACCATTTTGCCGGTGGTCTTGTTGTGAATCTTGAGCTTGAGGGTGTATTCGGTGCCGGGAACGAGTTTTTCGTTCGCGTCGCATACCGTGTCGATCAGTTTGGTGTCCTTGGCGGGCGTGAGCGTCTTGTCACCGTTCTGGCCGGTGAAAGTGGTCTTCAGCTTGGGGCCCGGACCGAACGTGATGGTTTGGTTTTCATCGGTAATGTCGGCATGGATAGCGATGCTTTTGCCATCCTGGAATAGTTCCTCAAATGCGACCGTGGTCTTGCCAGCAAACAGTGCTGCGTCCACTTCGAAGGCGACCGTGACAGTGCCGTTAGCGCTTTCAGGCGTGAAGGTTGTGGTGGCCGTGATTTCTTTGCCATCCGAGTCCAGCATTGGTTTGCCGGTTTCCTTGTCCATGAGAGTGCCGGTAAGAGAGTATTCCTTACCAGGTGCAAGATTGGTGTAAGTAACCTTGTCGATCAGGACGCGCGTGCCGTATCCAGGCACCCCGTCCTTTCCATCGTTGTACGTCAAGGTGGTGTGGATACCAGGCTCAGCGGTGACAGTGAACTGTTCGGTCTGGTCTTCAACGGAAGTTGCTAGAGGCTGAACGCGGTCATCACCAGCGAAGGTAGAGACGAACACGTAGGTTCCTGCTTCCAACTTGCCGTCCGCACCAGTCTTAGCGATCCAGGACGTGTCACCAATGCTGGGGTAGAAGCCGTTCTTGGCTGGAATGGTGACGGTTTCACCGATCTTTTCAGCCTTGTCACGGTTCGCTTCGGTTACTTCAAGGCCAGCGGGGAAGAATAGTACTTCGTGAGAGATTTCTTTTTCGTCTGCCTTGAAGCCTGCTGCGCCTTCAAAGTTAGGGTGATCCTTGGGCATGCCGGTTACGAACACGTCGTCTACCAAGTAGGTGCCCGCCTTGGTGTCACGTACGCTCAGCTGAGAATCAATCTGGGCAGGGTGCCTTATCGACGTGGTTTCGTCTGCCAGGCCGTAACCATCAACAAAGTCGGCCTTAATGTACTTAGACCAATCAGCGTCTTGGTCATCGGCCTTCACTTCCCACACCCACGTGTAGAAGCCGTCCTTCGGTGCTGTGCCCGCGTTAGCGGTAATCATCGTTTCAGGCCCGTCTGCCTTGACGGTGACGGACTTGATTAGCTCTGCGCCTTCTGGCACAGTTTCGCTCTGTTCAGCCGGAGCTAGTGCCGAGACGTAGTAAACGCTTGCACGATAGTTCACGGGCACGTCAGTGCCATCGATGTTGAGCCACTTGCCGTCCCCGTAGTTCGGGTCAGCGTTTGGGGTGAACGTGTCAGTCAGCTCGCTGCCACTGTCAATAACCTTAGCGGTATCCACATTCGATACACCTTGCGGGCGGAAATCAAAAATCACATCCCACGACGGAGAAGTCACAGTCTGAGCAGTTAGTTTCGCAACGTCATAGATGACGCTCTGATTCGCGCCACCAGGAGCCGCAAAGCCCAACACGGGAGCAGTAATGTTCTTGAATGTGACGCTTGCGCTAACCGTACCATTTCCTGTTGAGTGCCATTTGATACCGGTAATAGGTGTAGAGGCGGTTGTTCCCGTGTAGGTCTTGGTGCCGGTCGCGTCGAACACAGCCGGACCATTGAGCGTGGCAGTGAACGGATAACCCGCGACAGGATTGCCGCTACCGTTCACTAGTCTGATGCCGTCAAGCGTTCCGTACATGTGATCGGTGGTTTCCGGTTCGCCTGCGTCCCAGCCCACGATGCTCTTGGCTTTTGCTTCGGCTACCATTTGGCGGGCGCGTGCCTGCACGCTTTCGGGCGCGAGGCCCAGGAGGGAGTCAACGTTTTGCTGGGACTTTTCCGCTCCCTGCGCGCTGCTCTCAAAATTCACGTGAGCGAGGAATCCTGTCGCTGCCGCGTCCACGTCCGTGTTAGAGAACTCCAGGGATTTTGGAGTCCACTTCTTCATGATGTACGCCATTTGGGCGACATTCACGCTCAAGTCAGCTGGGCGCCGAAGATTAGGCTGGCTGGTCAGTTCTCCAGGGGTGACCGCGATCGAGGCCGACGGGTTCACCGCATCTGCTTGAATACACAGACCGGGGACAGGCTGGCCGCTATAGGGAATCCATGTCCCCAGCCAGCCTACGCTTCCTCCGATAGGAACGCCGCGCACCCACGAACCAGCAGCATGAGTAGGTAGTTGTGCGGATACCACTCCGACGAGAGCGAGAACAACGGCGGCAATTGTTGCTCCCACTTTCAATGCTCGATCTCGCCAGTGGCATCCGATGGTCGATGTAGACATGAACTCGCTCCATCTGTTGATTGTCAGTGATCACTGAGTCCCACTTATTGGGATCTCAGCCACTTCGTAGATAGTGCGCGCACAGTATTTGCCCGCCCAGCATGGTGCTGAGCGGGCAAATCGGAATGTTTTTACGAAAAAAGACTAGCTGCAGTCTCCGACGCAAATTTCGCCTTGAACATCTCCTATCACGTTGCCGTTTTCGTCTGGCGTTACTTGGTGGTGCCAGCTTCCGTCTGTATTATCTTGTATCCATTCGGGGAAGTTGGGGTTGTAGCAGTATTGGCCTCCGCCGCACACGTCTTCACTGCTTGATCCACCGTCGCTGTAGCCGCCGTTGCCGCCTGCGTTGCCTCCGTTCCAGTCGTTGGAGCCTTCGTTACTGGTGTATCCGGTGTTGTCGTCGTATGGGCTGGTGTTTCCTGCGTCTTGCCTGGTGTCGGCTTGTGCTCTTGCTTTGGCTTGAGTGTCGGCCCATTTCTTGTGTGCTTCATTGACGCTCGTCGTGGCTTCTTTTAGCACGGTGACTTGAGTGAGGGTCGTGTCGATAGTTGCGAACCTGTCTTGGAGAGTTTGCACTGAGTCGGATACTGTCAGCGTGCTACCAGACTGTGTGGATCCGGGCTGAGATGCGGACTGCACGTCTGATTGAGCTGTGTCCCCTGATTGTGGGGCGTCGGTTTGCGCGGTTTCAAGCGCGTCGTCAAGCTCATTCAGGATGGTGGAGTCCACGCCTTCACGCGGAGCGGTTTTAGCTGCCTGGATCGCGTCGGCCAGCTGCTTGTCTGCTGCGGCCTGGTCAGCGTCTGCCCGTTCGCCCAACTGGTTTTCAATGGTCGTGTTGACGTCTTCGAGCGTGCCAGTGACAGCCTCGAGGGTATTTGTGTGGGCAGTGAGCTCCCTGGTTGCATTTTCCAGCTGGGCGCGGGTGAGCTCATCGGCGTCATCGACTTGGGGTGCGTCAGGAGCGGCCTGTGTGGCCTGGCGGGCTGCGTTGAATTCGTCGGCTTGGAGGTCGCTGGCGTAAGTGGCGAGCATGGCGCTAAGCGCGTCAGCGTCCGCCTGCGCGTGTTGGAGGTCTGTTTGTGCCTGCGTGTTCTCGTCTTGTGCTTCTTCAAAGGCTGAGCGTGCCTGGGCGGTGGCCGCGTGAGCATGCCAGATGAGGCCCACGGCTGCGAGGACAGCAACTAGGGCGAGACTGAGGGCTATCAGGACAGGCTTTTGCTTGTACCATGCGGGTTTGATTTCCGACGTGTTCGGGGTGGCGTCACCGCGGTCTTCAACGGCTGGAGTGTTAGTAGTGTTCATTTGGATTCCACGGGTTGTTTCTTTTACAGAGGATAACGGGAAATTCATATTTGGTCGAGTGTGTGAACGCTTCATCGTGGCCCTACCGGCAGGGTTCCCGGTGGCTGTGGGAGAGCCACATGATTCAGGCGACGATTCACGCTGGTGGTTTCTTTCTTGAGTGCTCGCTCGACCCATTGGCTCCATGTGCGTGGCCCGTCGTAAGGGAGTTCGCTCAGGTATGCACCGCGTGCTGCGTTAGCGATGTGCGCGTCTAACGTGATCGTGATTTTTTGTTTGCTGGCCGGCGCTTGTTCGGGTGTGCGTGGATTGTCGCGCGGTGCAATCACCGTTTGTCCGGTCAGTGCGGATCTGCGGGGTTGTGGCTTACTCATGTGCATGTCATTTCTCCTTGGTTTCGTGATGATGGCAGATGGCGTGGAGGTAGTCGGTGTAGATGGTGGCGAGAGCGGCCGCATCACGGGTGGGCCACTGTTCTAGTGGCTGTGAGGCTTCTACGCTGTCTGCAATGGCTACCCTCTTGGGTATGGGCGGGTCGAAGATGGTGAGTCTGCGTTTTTCGGCTTCATCGCTGAGTTCGTTGAGCCAGTGGCCACCGCTGGTGGTGCGTGCCTCGTGTTGGTTGATGATGATGCCGCCGATGGTGAGGTGTGGATTGTAGTAGCGGCGGATTTCTTCAATCGAGGTGAGCAGGCGTGCCAATCCATTGGCTGACCACAGTTTCGAGTGGGTAACGATCAGGGCGGTATCTGTTGCGGTGAGGCCGTTGATGGTGAGCTGATCGAGGGATGGAGGGCAGTCAATGAGGCATAGGTCGTAGTCGAGTTCGACGGCCTTGAGGGCGGTGTCTAGCCTGCTTTCGCGGCCTGCCCCTGCTACTACCAGTTCATCTCGTACTACTGGTAGTGCTTCGCCTGTGGTGGGTACGAGGTCTACTCCCTCCCACAGTCCGGGCACAATGACGTCTGCGATAGGCATTTGCGACCGATGTGAGAGCACGTCAGCTAGTCCTGCTTGATCTTCTCCTACGGGGTGGCGTGCTAGTGAAGATGTGATGTTGCCCTGGGGATCCAGGTCGATCACAAGGACGCGCATTCCATCAAGCACTGCCGCGCGTGAAAGGTGGTAGGTCGTAGTTGACTTGCCGACACCACCTTTTTGGTTACAAAGAGCAATTGTTAACATGAGTTTCCTTAACAGTAGGGTTACCAGCGATTGCGGCAAGGCTGGCATTGCCAGTTATTCCAGCAATTCAGGAGTACGGGTTTAGAAAAGGTATTCGTTGAATACTGTTGGTAGCAGGTCGAGAGCTTCGCGCTGGAGGCGCACGCTCACGTTCATGTAAAGAGCTGTTGTCGATAGGTTTTCGTGACGCATAAGGGTTTGGACGACGCGCGCGTCGGCACCGGCTTCGAGCAGTGCTGTTGCGAAATAGTGGCGCAATTGATGTGACGTCATCTTTACTCCCACGCGGGCGAAGGCATTCGAAATACTTGAGCCGACGGCCCGTCGTTCCACATGAGTCTTAGGGTCTTTTGGTGAGGGGAACCAGTAGCCGCGTAACGGATAGTTTCTCGCTTCCTGCATGATGATCGGATGTACCGGCACAACAGAGGTCTTATGGTTCTTGCCGACGACTTCCAATAAGCCAGTGGCATGATCGAGGTCTTGACCACGGATCTTTGCTATCTCGTGTACTCGCAGACCGGCGAAGGCTCCGAGCATGATGCGTGTACGCGTGCCGTCTCGAAGCGGCGAGGATAGTGCGGCTTGTAATTGAACGTCGGTGATCGGCCGTGGTTTGTATTTAGGGCGTTTTGGTGGAGCTACCCGGATCATTGGGTTGTCCGCGCGCTGATCAGTGATGACTAGCCAGCGGTAGAACGCGCGTAGGTGGACGTAGTAGGTGTGGCGCGTGATGGCTGAGGGCAGGGTCACCAGCCAGAGCGTGATGTCCTGGTAGGTGGCCGTGAGCGCGTCCAGGTTTGCCTGTTTGGAGAATTGCTCCACGACGCGGATGCGTTCATCGATGGTGCGTGTGGATAATGAGCGGGCGGCCATTTCGACCATCCAGGCTTCAAGTAGCTGATTGGAAAGTATTGGTCTCGTAATCATGCCTAAAGTTTGCGCCAATACCCGCACCAATCGAGCGCGCGCCAGCGCTGTCTTTGACGTGCGCCCGCCATTTCCGGAGTGGTCAGTATTGTCGTAATGACTGGTGATTGTGGAGTTGCCAGCGATTCTGGTAAATGAAAACGCGAGCATCGTGAGCAGCGCGATATATGCTGATTTGAGGAAAAAATCTTGTAATGAATAGGTCGTGGGTTCGATTCCCACAGGTGGCTCCATGAAGTAAGGAGCACCTGGGTCAACGCGACGACCTTCGCGGTGAAACCCGTGTCATTGCCAGTGCCGCGATTCCCAGGCTGATCACAGTGAGGCGACCGATCACCGCAACGCTGGCGACTGGCCATGAGCCCTCGAAAAAGGACGCGTGGACAAGCTGTGCCGTGTGGTACGAGGGGGACGCGCTCAACCACTTGTGGATACCTTTCTCCAGTGCATCAATCGGGAAGAACGTACGTCGAACGTCTGTGCACACGATGGCGGGCATGGATTCTCGCTTAGGAAACATGTGGTGGTGTCTGGGGAAGGAGCTTGTTGATCTGATCGGCTGGCAGAATCGCAATACCGCGTTCGGGGTCAGCAAGGAGCAGGACATCATCGCCCGGCTTGTATCCGAACATGTCGCGAGCTGGAATGTCGAGGGCTGTCGTGCGCCTGTTTCGAAATGTGGCCAGGGTCCGTGGCGAGTGGATGGGCTGTGAAGTCGGTAGATACCCCGAGGGTGTCCTTTTGTTCTGACGTTAAGCCAGGCTGGGTCAGACGCAAGCAATTTACCGCTATGTAGGAATTCACACACGAGAAAGGTGAAAAGGTGAGATGATCGAATAGTTTGAGGAATTTTCGCTGAGATCGGAATGACGATATGCGTAGTGTTTTAAGGCTTGTGACCAGTCTCCTTACTGTTTCCCTCGCTGTTGTACTGGCGCCCAGTGGGATTGCGAGGGCAGAGGAGCCTCCTTCATGGGACACAATCGTTTCCCAGGCAGCCCAGGCGACGCCAGGTGCTGAGACCACAGTCGCGATTGACAGTGATGTCAGTGCGACAGCAGACAAACCGCTCGTTGTTCCGGAGGGTGCTGCCCTGACTCTCACAGGCAATGGAACTGTCACGGGAGTGGGCGCCGACACAGTGACTGTGGCCGAAGGCGGGAGCCTCACGCTTGCCGGCCCCTCCTTCACGAACTCACGAATCGTGGTGAACGGCGGAACGTTGAATTTCACTGCCGGATCTGTCCACGACACATCGCTCACCGGACCTGTCATCTTCGTCAAAGACGGCGAATTCAACATGACTGGGAGCGCTGACTTTTCGAGGAACAATGTCACTGATACCTCCGGCACCCTGCCTGAAGGGGTGAATGAGGGCCTCTACGCACCGATTACGATCTACGGCGGCGACGGTGTCAGCATTGCCGGCGGAACTCTTTCGGAGAATCACGGCTACCAGCGCGGTGGTGCGATAGGCATTTGGGGCGCCGAGGGAGCTCCCGTACCCGTATCCTTGACTGGTGGGGAAATATCCGGCAATGATGCGGTTCATCCCAGATATTCAGGATTCGGTGGAGGCGTGTACGCGAATTATGCCAACGTCACGCTTGATGGAACGACAATCGCGAAAAATACCACCGAAATTGGCGGAGGAATCGCGATTGATAATGGAGATACCTTCAACTTCACGAGCGGAACTGTCCAGGAAAACACCAACGGTGAATACAACGGTCAGGGCGGCGGCATGTACATCCGCGATGTCAAAGATGTGGAAATCTCCGGCGGCACGGTCGAACGCAATACTGCCAATGGTCACGGAGGAGGAATCGCTCTCGGTGGTGGCAAAGCCACGATCAGCGGAGGAGAATTTGCGCACAACGTGGCCCTGAAAGCTGGAGGCGGACTCTCGTTCTACGGTGAAGCTCAGGTAACGATGAAAGCCGGCTACGTACACGACAACGTTGCGAAGGGCTTTTGGGGCGGTGGCGGTATCTACAACGATTCCGATTCGATTCTCACAATCCATAATTCGCTCATACGCGGTAACACGATTAAAGATGCTTTCCTTCTCGGAGCGGGCAACCATTCTCCGAGTGCGCAGGGCGGTGGCGTGTGGAACTGTGCAACGGGCACAACCACCTTGAACATCACCAAGGGCGTCGCGATTTTCGATAATTCTGCCCCAGATTTTGGGCGTAATAAGGAATACAAAGGTGCAGGAGACGATTTTGCAAGCGTCGCTGTGCATACTTTTGGCGCGGCTGAGCCGGAGAAAGGCCAACCTGTCCTCATAGGCGAGCGCATGCTTGGCGGTGCAGAGAGAATGTGGTACCAGGATGGCTCGATTTACAGTCACCGCTTGAACTGGCCGCAAGAGCAGCAAAAACCGCGATACGTGCAAGGCGGCAACAACACGCGGGTGGAGAATAACAAACTCTACACAGTGAATAAGGCCTTTAAGTCGGCTCCGAGTGATCAGGCAAAGCGACTGGCTGAACGTCTTGCCACTGTCAGAATCGAAAATAACCTCGCCACTGACGAGGGATTTAGCGGTGGAGGCATTGCCAACAACGGACAGCTGGTCTTTGGTGAAGATGCCTTAAAGCTCAGGATCAAGAAAGATTGGAAGGACGATGACCCGGGTGCGCGTCCAGAGAAAATTAAAGTGGACGTCCTCGTTGGCGACGTGGTGGTCGTCGAGGGAATCGAGCTGTCGAAAGCGAATAACTGGACAGCGACTATCGAGAACTTCCCCGACCCTCGCACGTTGAAAGATGCTGCAACAGGCGAAATCCTGCCGCTTGATTTCAAGGAAACCATTCCAGACGGCAAGACCGAGGAAAAAAAGAAGGGCCCCTTGGAAGAAGCGGGCTACACCATGGAAGTCGGAAAACCTAGGGTTACCTTGGAGGCCGAAATCGAAGCACCTTCGGGTGAGACTAAAACGGCGAAGTTCTACAACGTCGTACTGACGAACCGGATGCTCACGTCTGTTCCTGTGTCGAAGTCGTGGCTTGATGGTGAGGATGCGTTGGGTGAGCGTCCTGGCAGCGTTGGGGTGGAGTTGTTGGCTAATGGTAAGCCGACTGGCACGACGTTGACCTTGTCGGCGGATAATTCGTGGTCTGGTGTGTTTAAGGATTTGCCGAAGTTTGACCGTGGCGTCTTGGTTGAGTATTCGGTGCGTGAGGTTGAGGTTCCTGGGTATCGGTCGGTACTGACTGGTAACGCCGTGGACGGCTTCACGATCACCAACAGAGCCCTCACAGCTGTTCCCGTGACGAAGAAATGGGTGAACCACGACGGCGCAGCGCTCAGTGACGATATCCCACAGTCCATTGACGTTGAACTTGTGGCTGACGGTGAGCCGACTGGACAGAAACTCACCCTCTCAGCAGACAACTCCTGGTCAGGCACATTTGCCGACCTTGAAATGCTCAATGCAGACGGCTCCGCACCCATCGTCTATACAGTCAAGGAAACACCAGTTGACGGCTTCAGTGCCCGCATCACAGGAACAGCGACTGATGGGTTCACCATCACGAACTCGAAGAATCCGCCTCCGCCGGGTACACCACCGTCACCGCCGACCATCGTGAACACGGGTGCGGCGGCTGGAGGCGCTGCTGGAGCGGGCATTTTGATGATCACCCTGGGCGCTGGCCTGCTCTGGTACCGCCGCCGAGGAATCCACTGAACTCAGGAGGTGCATCAGTTCTGAGCTGATGATTCTCCGTGTCAGACGGGCGCGCGCTGGAAGACTCTGTGCTTCAGCGTGCGCCCGTTCCTCGTTGGCAAGACGGTTTTGGCCAGCCGCCCTCGTCGGCAAAGCTGACCGGACGCGGCCTCCCTCGTCGCAGTACGGGCTGATCGCACGCGAGATGCGCTCTATCATGTATGTGCAGGCAGTGAAGCCTGAGGCTGTCACTGATAGGAAAGGGACGACAGGAAGAGACGCAATGACTGAGAAGACCGCGGAAGAACACTACGTACTTGCCATCGATCAGGGCACGACGTCCTCGCGCGCCATCATCTTCAACCACGATGGGCAGATCGTGGCCGTCAGTCAGAAGGAACACGAGCAGATCTTCCCGAAGCCCGGATGGGTTGAACACGATCCACTCGAAATATGGAGCAACATTCGCATCTGCGTCGCGGACGTCCTGCAAAAAGCCGAAATCAACAGGCACGCGATCGCAGCCGTCGGCATCACGAACCAGCGCGAAACCGTTGTCGTGTGGGATAAGAACACCGGCGAACCCGTCTACAACGCGATCGTGTGGCAAGACGCGCGCACATCGCAAATCATTCGTGAGCTTGCAGGTGACGAAGGGAAGTCAAAGTACCTCGACATCTGCGGTCTCGACCTGTCGACCTACTACGCAGGCCCTGAGATCAAATGGATCCTCGACAACGTCGAGGGAGTCCGCGAACGCGCCGAAGCTGGTGACCTCCTGTTCGGCACCACCGACACCTGGACACTGTGGAACCTGACCGGCGGCGTCAACGGAGGTGCTCACAAGACTGACGTCACCAACGCGTCGCGCACCATGCTGATGGATATTCGCACACTCCAGTGGCGAGAAGACGTGTGCGAGGACTTCGGCATCCCTATGTCGATGCTTCCTGAAATCTGTTCCTCTTCTGAAATCTACGGATACGGTCGCAAGAACGGGCTGCTGATTGACACTCCGATCGCTGGAATCCTTGGTGACCAGCAGGCCGCCACTTTTGGGCAAGCGTGCTTCGACACAGGCATGGCAAAGAACACGTACGGTACGGGCTGTTTCGTCATCATGAACACCGGTGAGGAGCCGGTCTTTTCAGAAAACGGTCTGCTCACCACCGTGTGCTACAAGATCGGTGACAACAAGCCGGTCTACGCCCTGGAAGGCTCGATTGCCGTAACAGGCTCACTGGTTCAATGGATGCGCGACAATCTGGGAATCATCAAGGACTCCAGAGACATTGAAGACCTGGCGAAAACAGTTGATGACAATGGTGGCGTGTACTTCGTACCCGCATTTTCCGGCCTGTTCGCACCGTACTGGAAGGACGATGCACGTGGCGCGATCGTGGGGCTGACGCGATACAACAACAAGGGACACCTGGCCCGTGCAGTCGAAGAAGCCACCGCTTTCCAGTCCCGCGAAGTCTTTGACGCGATGGAAGCGGACTCGGGTGTTGGGTTGAAGGAGCTGCGCGTCGACGGTGGCATGACGAATGACAATTTGCTTATGCAGTTCCAGGCCGATCAGCTGGGTGTGCCGATCGTTCGCCCGAAAGTCCTGGAGACAACAGCGCTAGGCGCCGCATACGCAGCAGGCATCGCCGTGGGCTACTGGGGCGGCGAGCAGGACGTCATCGACAACTGGTCGGAAGGAAAGCGCTGGGAACCAGGCGATGATCGCGACGAGTACGACCGCAACTACCGCCTGTGGAAGAAAGCCGTCACACGCACCTTCAATTGGGTAGATGAGGACGTCGAAAACGCCTGACCGCCATTCGCGCCTCACTTAATTGACGAGGGAGGCCGGCCGGAGCCCCATCTCAGGTGCAAACACGGGGAGAATTCGGTGAGAATCTGCTGACCCCTTCAGTGCTTGACTTCATACGGCGTGACTGTACTGCCCAGCGTCATGCAGGTGCGCCCGCACGCCACGCCATGCACCTGGCCTTTGATGCGATCCGGCAGGCGCGGCGCGCCTGCTACGTCGTGACGCAGGCGTTCACGTGCGTCACGGCAATTAACCCGATTGTGTCCGCGGGGATGCTCCCGCGGTACGCCGATATTTCGCCCGACACGCTCTCGATCGACCCACAGACCGTGACGATCCTGCCCTCGACGGGGCGATCGTCCTCCAGCACACCTTCGGTATCGTGGATGATGGCGCATCCAAGGTGATCGTGGATCAGGCGCACGCTGCGGACGCCTTTGTTGTTGAAGACAGCGCACATTGCGTCGGACGCATGGCCATCGATCCGCAGACGCGGCGCCCCCTCGCGGATATTTCGATTCACTCTTTCGGCGCGGAAAAGGTTTTGCCCACGAAATTCGGTGCCGCACTGTGGCTCAATCCCGACACGGTTGATGCACCTGTGCGCCAGCTCCTCGTCGGCGCGCTGACGAACCTGCCTCAGCCTCGGGTCACTCTCGACACGGCAATTCGGACCTATCGCCTGCAAGATCGCGCCTACTCTCACCTGCCATCAGGGCTCTCAGGCAGGTTGCGGAGTGCGGCTCAGGCTGCACACCTTTTCTACCCGCCAGTTGCTGACACGCAATGGCAGGGCGGATCCAACGGAAGACCGTACGCGCCCTCACGCTGGGTGCTCGAGCACATGAGCAAAGCGCTCGCGGGTGTGGATGCCATTGAACGTGAACTGGCCGAGCGAACCGGCCACTACCTGCGTGCATTGTCAGCGGTCCACACCGCTGCAACGATCCCGGCTTCTGTCACCGCATCGATGCCGCTGATCCGCTTCCCTGTGATCCTCCAGCGCGATGGGTCCGATCAGCCTATCGACCCAGAAGACATGTTCAGTGCGCTGCAGTCACAGGGCTTCTATCCGGGCAGGTGGTATCGGCCTCTCCTCTTCCCCGGTGTGCGCAGCCCGCGTACATACGAACGTGATTCTCACAGTGATGCCATTCCACGCACACGCCAGATCGAGCGTTCGATCATTAACTTGCGGACCCAGGAATCACGCGACCATGCTGAGCGACTGGCCGATGCGGCCGTACGCTGGCTCGCCGCTCATGAAGCGATTTGAGCGTCTTCCAGCTCAAGGAGCCACGCCTTGCGGTCAGTTCCCGCAGCGTATCCCGTCAACGAACCATCTGCCGCCACGACACGGTGACACGGGACGATGAGGGAGATGGGATTGCGCCCGACAGCCTGCCCGACAGCCTGAGGTGCCGGCCGGCCAGCCTGACAGGTCAGTTGACCAGCCTGACGTGCCAGCCCGCTGGCTCGCTGATCAGCAACAGCATCGGCCAGGTCACCGTACGTGGTCGTCTGCCCGTAGGGAATTGCGAGGAGCTCGCGCCACACACTGACCTGGAAATCAGTGCCGACCAGGCGCAGCGCAGGCACCTCGTCGGGAATGTGGCCGGCAAAGTAGGTGTCCAGCCAGCGCGTTGTGCAGGTCAGGTTGTTCTGCGTCTTGATTGACGAGGGTGGCTCCAGCTCACTGATGTCATCGGTGTGCGTCATGCCGGCGATGGTGGAGCCGAAATGCTTCGCCCCCTCACACCACAGTCCGACGAGGTCACCACCTATGAAAGCCAGTGTCCAGGTGCCGATGGGTGAACGGTAGCGTGAGAGAAAAGCCGGGGCTGTGGGGGTCATGGTCGTCAGCCTACTGTGGGGCGCGTGAGTTCGCATTGAACATAGTTTTTCCCGTACAGTACACATCGTGACGAAATCTTTAGCTGTGTCAGAAAACGCTCGAGCCGAACGACCCGCAGTGATCCTGGCCAACCTCGGAACGCCGCAGGCACCCACAGCCCGGGCTGTGCGCCCCTTCTTGCGTGAATTCCTCTCCGACCGGCGCATCATTGAAATGCCTCCAGCAATCTGGCGACCGATCCTCGAAGGCATCATCTTGCGGGTGCGCCCTGCACGGTCTGCAAAACTCTACGAGTCGATCTGGCACACCGAGTCGAACTCCTCACCACTGATGTACTGGTCGCTGCGTCAGCGCGACGAACTGGCTGCGCGCCTCGACCATGTTGCCGACGTGCACCTGGCCATGCGCTACGGCGAACCATCGATCCGCAGCGTGCTTGATCAGCTGCGTGATCAGGGAGTGCAGCGCGTCCTCATCATTCCCGCCTACCCGCAGTACGCCTCCTCATCTACCGCGCCTGTCATCGATGAAGTTGCCCGCGACATGCTGAACGCTCGCAATCAACTGGAGATCCGCACCATTCGCTCCTTCCATGACGCCCCGGTGTATATCGAGGCGCTCGCGGCCGCCCTCGTTAATCACTGGGATGCGCGCGGCCGGCCCGATTTTGAAGGCGGCGACAAACTCGTCCTGTCCTTCCACTCAATACCCGAGGCGATGCACCGCGACGGAGACGTGTACCGCGACGAGTGCGAAACGACGGCTGAACTATTGCGATTGCGCCTCAACCTGGATTCACAGTGGGTACTCACCCGCTACCAGTCCGTCTTTGGGCCGGCCAAGTGGATTGGGCCCGCCACCATCGACACGATGGGGGAACTTGGCGCAGTGGGCACCACCAGAGTGGACGTGATCTGCCCCGGGTTTGTCGCAGACTGCATCGAAACGCTTGATGAGATCGCACGCCTGAACCGTGATGCCTTCATCGAAGCTGGCGGTTCGCAGTTCCACTACGTGCCATGGGGCAACGATCTGCCCGGATGCATCGACACGTTCGAGGAGGTCGCCCGCACCGGCTTGGCCGGCTGGGTATAAGCCTCGTCGTCTGCCCGTTTGAGCGAGAGCCTCGTCAATTACCCGGCCGGGTGCGACGCCTCGCTCAGGCGCGTGAAAGCGCAGGTGATGGCCCACGACAATCCAAGTGCAATGAGTGCCGGAACCAGGATAGTTGCCCCCTGATGCGTAAACTCCAGCACAAGGGCGAGTGCGGTGAGCGGCGCACGCATCGATGAGCCCAGGAATGACATCGCTCCGATCAGCGCGCAGGCAGTGATTGAAATGTCGGGGAACATCGTCGACCACGCCAGTCCACCGACGGCGCCGAAGCCGGCTCCCAGTGCTATCCCCGGTGTCAGCGTTCCACCCCATGCACCTGATGCGATTGTGCCCAGCGTCGTGATGGCCTTGGCGCACGTGATGCTCAGGACAGGGACGAGGGCGGCCACGGCATGCGCGTCAAATCCCGCCTGAGCAGTTGCCTGACCATTACCCATGACGCGCGGAATCCACACGGCGACCAGGCCGACCAGCGTGAAGACTACGGGTAGGGTGATCAGAACCAGAGGGGTTGTTGGGCGCAGATCTTCAGCGCGTTTCACCAGGCGACTGAAACCCCATCCTGCTGTACCTAAGATTGGACCGGCGATAAGTGCCCACAGCAGCAGTGATGGTGTTGAAGTGGGTGCGGTGACCGTGTAGAACGGTTCGGGCCGGATGGGGCCTTGGGTGACCAGGACAGACAGGCCCGAGATCAGGCATGCACACCACAATGCCCGCGGGGTCAGAGAAACGATCAGAACTTCCAGGGCGAAAATTGCTCCTGAAATGGGGATTGAATACACAGCGGCCAGCCCTGCGCCTGCGCCGCATGCGACGATCAGGCGGCGATCCTGTGCGCTCAGTCCCAACCGGTCACAGCACCATCCTGACAGGGCTGCGGATACTTCACGCGGTGCCACTTCCCGGCCGATGGACGCACCCAGCGCCACGATGACGACTTGTGTGGTCGCGTGCGCGAATGTGGTCAAGAGCGGCATTTTCGCCCCGTTGACACCCTGGGTGACGGTGACGATACCTCGTCTGGTGTGGTGCAGCAGTGCCCAGGAAACCCCGCCGATCACACCTGCCAGAGCAAGAAATATGACGCGTCTGGACGAATCGGTTGACAGGACAGCCTCGATGAAGGTTGCGCCCTCACCGTAGGCGAGTCTTTCGATCAGATGAAGCAGATGCGAAAAGAACCATCCGGTGATGCCAGCAATTGCGGCCGTGAAAATGACGGCCACGATGAGGCGAACGAGCGGAGTGCGGTGAGAGCTTTCACCGTCTGACGGTACGTGCACCTATCTACCGTACGTTGGCTGCGCTTCGGTGCGCCAGCAGGGACGCGGTGAGGCGGGCGGGGCACAGGCGCGTACTGTCAGGACTGATCAGTAACCTTCGCGTGGCGGGAATGGAGGTATTGAGCAATCCGGGTCAGAATTGCTGCGCACAAAGCTCCTAAGACAATTCCGCATGCCATCGATATCAGTGGTGAAGTCGAAATACGTGCACCGATTGTTCCGCTCAGGCCGTAGATGCAAGACCAGATAAGGCAGGCGGGTGCATCGAGTAACGCAATATGGCGGAAAGGTATGCGCATTTTCCCCGCGCTGAAAAAAATCGCAATTCGCACAATGGGGACGAATCGACCCGTCGACAGGAGAATTCTCCATTGGCGCTCTGTTACTGCACTTAACCTCATATTGAGTTTCGGTAGACGACGGGACTTTTCAGGAAAGAGTCGACCGATCGTCGCCATTGTAAGGTCGCCTACAAGTGCCGCGCAGGCACAGCACACAATGAGGAATGTCAGGAACACAGGTTCACGGTATGCCGGAGTTGCCGACAGGGCGCTGATAACCGAACCAGAGGGAAGGACGGGGAAGAACCCGTCACCCCAGCATGCCAGGACGCACAGAACGAGGGAAAGCGGCTGATCGGAAAATGAAACGATGGCGGCTTCGATGCCGCTGATAAAGGACCAAAAGGAGCTCATTGCGACAGGCCTGAAAAGCTCAGGGAATGCGACAACGTCGAACAGTCTGGCGCAGGCCGGTGCTTCAATGAATTCACATGGTGATCATCGCACGGAATGGAAGTTAAACGCCATAGGGGAATCCCCTGAACAGTCCCTGAACCTGGTAGCAGGTTCTGCCCGATTTTGGTGTTCACCATGAACTTGTCAGCGATCTGAGAAAGTGCCTAATGTGAGGAAGCGGCTGATACGAGAAAACGGCTGATACGAGAGAACGGTTGATGTGAGAAAACGGTTCACGCCACATTGCCAGATGAATTCAAATAAATGAAAACCGATTGAAGTGCTACTCTTTTTATTGTCGGAATTGGATTCTGCAGAAGGAATACTTTCAATGAAAAAGACAAAGGTTTTCTTGGTCGACGACATCGATGGCTCTGAAGCTGAACGGACGATTAGTTTTGCCTTCAACGGCATTTCCTACCAAATCGATCTGAATGCTGAACACGCGAACAAGATCGAAGACGATTTCGCGCAGTGGATTCGCCATGCGCGCCGGACCGGTGGCCGGGCTGTCACTCGCCGCAGCGGTGCAACCGCCGGTGCGTCCGATTCAGCGAAGATTCGCCAGTGGGCGCAGGATGAGGGTCTTGAGGTGTCACAGCGCGGACGTATCCCCGCCAGCATTGTCGAGCAGTACCGTCAGGCGCATCAGTAAGAGCTGCCGATGAGGTGAAGGACAACCGCTCAGGCGGCGACCGGCCGTTGTTGAGTGGCTCGTATTGCCGACGCTGTGAAGTGATGTCGAAGGGTCCCGTGACAGCGGGCACGATCTTTGTGAGAATAGGACTATGACATACAAACTGGTATTGCTCCGCCATGGCGAGAGCGAATGGAATGCAAAGAACCTTTTCACCGGCTGGGTTGACGTACCCCTGTCAGAAAAGGGTCGCTCAGAGGCAACGCACGGAGGAGAGCTTCTCAAGGAAGCCGGCATCCTGCCTGACCTGCTGTTCACCTCGATGCTGCGTCGCGCCATCCAGACCGCCAACCTGGCCCTGGATGCCGCGGACCGTCACTGGATTCCCGTGGAGCGTTCATGGCGCCTTAACGAGCGTCACTATGGCGCTCTGCAAGGCAAGAACAAGAAGGAAATCCGCGACGAGTTCGGCGAGGAACAGTTCATGCAGTGGCGCCGTTCCTACGATGTGCCGCCGCCGGAGATCGAAAAGGGCTCGGAATTCTCGCAGGACGCCGACCCGCGCTATGCAGGCGAGCCGATTCCGTTGACCGAATGCCTCAAGGACGTGCTGGCCCGTTTGCTGCCGTACTGGAATGACACCATCGTTCCCGCGATTCGCTCCGGCAAGACCGTGATGGTTGCAGCCCACGGCAACTCACTGCGCGCCATCGTCAAGCACCTCGATGATATCTCCGACGACGACATCGCCGGCCTGAATATCCCGACCGGCATTCCGCTGGTCTACGAGCTTGACGAGGAAACCCTCAAGCCCGTCAAGAAGGGCGGCACATACCTTGATCCCGATGCTGAGGCCAAGATCGCGGCCGTAGCAAACCAGGGCAAGTAAGTTTCATTCACGAGGGTTCCCACCCTTAAGCGTGGTGCCCCACCTCCCAAGGAGGTGGGGCACCAGCCTTTATGCGCATGTTGAAGGCGTCAGCGGGGTAATACGGTGTGTGAGCTCCGCGTTCGCCGGATATAGATTCGGCAGTTCCGCTTAGGCGGTTTGTGCGCCTTCCACGATGTACATCACCTGGTCTGCAACGGAAACAGCGTGATCACCGAAGCGCTCCAGGAAGCGGGCCGCGAGCGTCACGTCGATCACCTGAGCGCGAGTCAGATCATTGTCGTCATCGGTTGCCATGCGGCGAGCCTCGATCTGCAGGTCATCGAGAATGTCGTCATCGCGATGCATACGACGGGCCAGGTTCAGATCCTGGGTCTGGACAACCTTCTCCATCGAGTGTGCCATCTGCACGGCCGCGTCCGTCATCTTGGTGATGAGCGGTCGAGCCTGTGGGCAAATCCCCGGCTCCTGGTGGGGGTTGCGTGCGATCAAAGCCAGGTGGGCCGCAAGGTCGCCCTGACGCTCCATCGTCTGAGTCAGTCTCAGGCCCGCAACAATCAGGCGAAGATCGGATGCAACGGGGCCCTGCAGCAGCAGAAGGCTCACACAGGTTTCGTCGATGTGACGGGACAGCTGGTCGAGGCGGTCATCAGCGTCGCCTGTCTGCTCCGCCTTGATCATGTCACCTTCGCGCAGGGCCTGCGTTGCGCGTTCAATCGCGACGGTGACACCGGAGCTCATCCTCTCCAAATCGAGTCCAAGCTGCGTCAGTTCCTGTCGATATACAGTGCGCACAATGTCTCCTTCACGAAAAATCCACTGTAACTGTTTAAGTCCACCAAAGATAAGTGCCAAGTGTGTGCATATCGGGTTAATTTTTGGTTAACTCCTGCTTGCTTTTCGGGTATTGTTGCAGGAAATCTGCAGATGGCCCGTCACGAGTGGTGACGAAGAGGCAAACAGATCGATACAGTTATGTCTGTGTTGGACGCTATCACTCTCATCGTTGTCGCGCTGCTGGGTGTCCTCGTCGGCGCTGTCGGCGTAGGAGCCTTCCGGCTGTCTCAGCGTCAACAGGACGTCGAAAATGGAGTGGATCCGCAGTACACCCAGCCGCCTGTCGATCTGCTCGCCATGACTTCCGCTCTGCCCGGCATCGTGATCGTCGTTGACGCGGACAACAAGATTGTCCGCGCTGATGCCAAAGCGTATGCCAAAGGCCTGGCGCGTCACCAGGAACTGACGCACCCTGCCCTCATTGAAGTTGCCGCACGCGTGCGGGCCGAGGGAGTCCCGCTGACCACTGAGATGACGCTGCCACGCTCCGACCTTCCTGAAGCAGCTGAACTGTTCTTCCGAGTACGGGTGGCCCCGCTGCCCGGTGACCTCCTTTTGATCGTGGCAGAGGATCTGACGATCCAACGACGCAACGAGGCTGCGCGTCGTGATTTTACTGCGAACGTGTCGCACGAGCTGAAAACACCTGTCGGAGCTGTGCGACTTCTGGCCGAAACGATCGCTGAAAACTCTGACGATTCTGAAGCAGTTGCCTACTTCGCGAGCCGACTGTCGAAAGAATCGGAACGACTGTCCACACTGGTGCAGGACATTATCGACCTGTCGCGCCTGCAATCACCTGATGCTCTGGATTCGCCCGACCTCGTCAGCGTCAAGCAAGTGATCAGCGAAGCGCTCCATCAGGAAGAATTCCCCGCCGAGCAGGCACGCATCGAGTTGCGCGGACCGGATCCTGCGCTCGAAGCCTACGTGTGGGGAGATAAGGACATGCTGGTGATGGCGGTCCGAAACCTCGTCGATAACGCTGTGCGGTACTCGCATCCGGATTCATGGGTGCGTGTCGACGCGGTACGCAACCAGGAACGAATCTGCATTCGCGTCATCGACACCGGTATCGGCATCTCATCTGAGCATCAGCAACGCATCTTTGAACGCTTCTTTAGAGTCGACACGGCACGCTCACGTGAAACAGGGGGGACAGGACTGGGATTGTCAATCGTCAAACATGTTGCCAGTGATCACGGCGGAACAGTGACCGTTGCGTCCCTCCCGGGTCGCGGATCAACGTTCACGCTAGTGTTACCTGAAGCAGAGATCGGTGAAAATGGAGACGAGCGTAAAGACAAGGACGCAAGATAATCATGACGGCAATTTTGATAATCGAAGATGAAGCCTCCTACCGTGAGCCACTCGCCTACAACCTGCGTCGGGACGGCTTTGACGTGGGCGAAGCATCCGACGGAAATGCTGGACTCGAAAAAGCGATCGATCCGAAATGGGATCTGATCTTGCTTGACCTGATGCTGCCGGGAATGTCGGGCACCGAAGTGTGCAGGAAACTCAGAAAAGTATCCAACGTTCCTGTCATCATGGTGACCGCGAAAGACGAAGTGGTCGAACGCATCGTCGGCCTGGAGATGGGTGCCGACGACTACATTACGAAGCCGTATTCCTACCGTGAGCTGCTGGCCCGTATCCGCGCGGTGCTGCGACGCCAGGCTGGAACACTGGAGGATGAAGAAGAAGTCCTCGAAGTGGGAACAATCCGCCTGTGGGTAGACCGGCACGAAGTCACAGTGGATGGCACATCCGTGTCGATGCCGCTGCGCGAATTCGAACTGCTGGAATTCCTCGCCCGCAACCCCGATCGAGTCCTGACGCGCTCGCAGCTGATGGATCGCGTGTGGGGAGTCGGAACGATCGGTGATTCAAAGACCCTGGACGTGCATGTCAAACGTCTGCGCGCCCGGATCGAGCCGGATCCATCCCACCCCGTCCGCCTAGTGACCGTTCGCGGACTGGGCTACAAACTGGTGTCGAATCCGCGCGACGAAAGCAAGTAAGAGCGGCGCGCAGGTGTGTGCCCGCATCCCCGCTCGAAGAGGCGTGGAGCGAGCGAAGCGCTAGCATAACACCCCACTGACTGTGCGTGCACGATTACTGGTAGAATGGCGGTATTGTTTAATACCAGCAGGAGTTCCTTTTATGACGTTCACCATCGGTCAAACGGTCGTCTACCCCCATCACGGAGCAGCCACGATCGAGGAGATCGCCACCCGAAAGATACGCGGTGAGGAAAAAACTTACTTAACACTGCGCGTCACGCAAGGTGACCTCAAGATTCAAGTGCCAGCTGACAACGTCGACCTCGTTGGCGTTCGAGATGTCGTCGATGAAGACGGGCTGGAAGAAGTCGTCTCCGTTCTGCGAGCACCTTATGTCGAAGAGCCGACGAACTGGTCACGACGCTTCAAGGCCAATCAGGAAAAAATCGCAACCGGCGACATCGTCAAAGTCTCCGAAGTTGTTCGTGATCTGACTCGCCGCGACGCCAGCAAGAAGCTGTCCACGGGCGAAAAGCGCATGCTGACGAAAGCCCGCCAGATCCTGACTTCTGAGCTTGCTCTGGCCCGCGACATCGACAAGTCAGCAGCATCGGATCGCCTCGACTCGATCCTGGCTGAATCGGCCGAAACGGATGACAGCGCCGATGATGCCGGCACCGACACTCACGAATCAGGCGACGACAAGTAGTGCCGTCAGCGTCGCGCCCTCCCGGCAGTGGCGCGGCACCTGAATTGCGACCATCCTGACATGAGCCAGCTGCGATCCCAGTCAACGACGCCATTGCAGGCGCCTGGATCCCACCACGCTGGCATCGTGTCAGCTGAACCTGCGCTGACTGAATCTGTGTCAACCGAATCTGCACGAGCTGAATTCGCACCTGTCAAGGAGCGCCTGTCTGTCCTGGCCGCAGCTGGCTCGGGCACCCGACTGGGACGGCACATGCCCAAAGCCCTCGTCGAAGTAGGCGGTGCACCGATGGTACTGCGCGCCCTTCGCGGCCTTGACGCTGCGGGAATCACGCACATTGCGGTCACCGCTCCGACAGACGCCCTCGTCGATTTTGAACAACTCATCGGGAGTGCGCTGCCCGACCTATCTGCCACCGTGCGAGTCGTCGCGGGAGGAGCGTCGCGTCAGGCGTCTGTGGCCGCAGGTTTGCGATCCCTTGAACAGTTCCGTCCTGACGCGCGCACACCTGTCCTGATCCACGACGCGGCGCGCTGCCTGACACCGCCGGCGCTCATCGGCCGCGTAGCCCGAGCCATTGAAAACGGTGCCAATGCCGTCATCCCAACCTTGCCAGTAACTGACACGATCAAACCGCTTGCCACCGGCACGCACATCGACGAGGGAGACGATGCGCTATCGCCCCTCGACCCGAGTATTGACCGCTCACGCCTGCGCGCTGTTCAAACTCCGCAAGGCTTCACGTGGGACGTCATATGCCGTGCTCACGAGTACGGAGCCAGCAGAGCAGCCGACGAATCGAGCGCCGCCACCGATGATGCAGGGCTGGTGGAAGCACTGGGACTGACGGTGATGTCGATTGCGGGCGACACGATGGCATTCAAAGTGACCACCGAGTTGGACATTGCCCTGGCGCAAGCCTGTCTAGATCACGGGTACGCGCCCGATGCGTGATACCTTGCAATCGCAGGTATCTGTCTGCGGCGCGCGCCGCACCCTTGCATAAGGAGATCCCATGTCACAACACGAGCAGTCCTTCGAGCATGCTCCCACTCCTTCTTCCACTTCGTCACACTCGACAGGTTCCACGCCTCCGTCAGGGTCACGCCACCACTGGGTTCTGTGGAACAAGAAAGTGGTCTCATGGGCTTTGTGGGACTGGGGCTCAGCCGCATTCAACGCCGTGGCAACAACGTTCGTCTTCTCTGTCTACCTGACAACTGACGGGGTGTTCGCCCCCAAAGTTGTTGCCAACGAGAACCTGTCACTGGGACTGACCCTTGCCGGCATCGTGATCGCTCTGCTAGCTCCCATCACGGGGCAGCGTGCTGATCGGCGCGGTAAAGGGGGAGTGTGGCTCGGCTGGTTCACCGCCATGGTGGTGCTGTGCATGCTCGCCATGTTCTTCGTGGCACCCAATTCCTCGCTCGGCCCAACCGGCGCGCTGTGGCTGGGAATCGGTCTGCTCGGCTTGGGTAACGTGTTCTTCGAGTTCGCCTCCGTCAACTACAACGCGATGCTCAACCACCTGGCTGATAAGTCAGCGATGGGACGAATCTCCGGATTCGGCTGGGGCCTCGGATACGTCGGCGGCATCGTGTTGCTGCTGATCCTCTTCGTCGGTTTCATCAACCCTGAAGTCGGCTGGTTCGGCGTGACAGGTGAAAACGGGCTGAATATTCGCGTCGCAATGGTGGTCTCAGCCATCTGGTTCGCCGTCTTCTCTCTGCCGGTCGTCCTTAACCCGCCCAAACCGAAGAATGTGTCCACCAGCGATACCCATGAGTCTCTGATCGATTCCTACAAGCTGCTGTGGTCAACAGTGAAGTCTCTGGCGCGCACATCACGCCACACCTTGATGTTCCTGATCGCGTCGGCTGTTTTCCGCGATGGCCTGGCTGGGGTGTTCACATTTGGCGCAATCCTGGCAGGGTCCGTGTTCGGCTTTTCCGCCTCCGAAGTCATCCTCTTTGCCATTGCCGCCAACGTTGTCGCCGGCCTGGCAACCATTGGCTTCGGTGCGCTTGACGACTGGATCGGCCCCAAGCGCGTCATCATCCTGTCCCTGGTGTGCATGGTGACCTCCGGGTTGCTGGTGTTCTTCTTCCACTCATTCGGCAAGCCGATCTTCTGGGTCCTGGGCCTGATCCTGTGCGTCTTTGTCGGCCCGGCACAGTCGGCCTCGCGCTCCTTCCTGGCGCGCATGATCCCGGCAGGTCGCGAAGGCGAAGTATTCGGCCTGTACGCCACGACCGGCCGAGCCGTCTCCTTCCTCTCACCTGCCCTGTACTACCTGGCCATCAAACTGGGGCGCGCCGTCACACCACCGGACGTGGACGCCACTCACTGGGGCATTCTCGGCATCGTCGTGGTACTGCTGGCTGGCCTTCTGCTGCTCATTCCGATTCGCCAGGAATCCGCGCATCTGAACATTTATCAGGACAGCACGCCGTCACAGGGGTGATACTGGAAGCACGTTCCTGGAAGCCGCGCGGTGAAGGCGCCCTCGTCAACGAAGGGAAAATACATGTCCGCTCCACGTCTGCGCATGTACAGCGCGCCGCCCTCGCAAGTCGTGCTCGCCTTGAACCACCTGCGCGACAAGACCGGGATCCCCACCGAGTTTTCCGACGAGGCACAGCACGAAGCTGACCTTGCGGCCTCCCATTGGCATTCCAGCGGCGTTGAGCGCTTCATTGCCGAGGGTGCCCGCGACGCGCGTGACATCCCGTTCGTCACCATCGACCCGCATGGTTCCCGTGATCTGGATCAGGCTGTGGCGTGTGTGCGACTGGACGGTGACGATGACGGCGAGCGCAGCGCCTCGCGGGCAGGGCGAGCCACCTTTCGCGTTTACTATGCGATCGCCTCACTGGCAACATTCGTGTGGCCTGACGGGGCGTTGGACCATGCTGTGCGTGAGCGTGGATCAACCGTATACGCGCCCGATGAGGTCACGCCATTGCATCCGGATGTGTTGTGCCATGATGCTGCCTCACTTATTCCGGATGCGGATCGCCCCTCGTGCCTGTGGACCATTGACCTGGACGATGACGGCAACGTGGTGAAAGCGAACGTGGAGCGGGCTGTGATCCGTTCGCGGGCACAACTGGACTACGACGGTGTTCAGCGCGCAGTCGACGGCAAGGGCGACCTGCCTGATGTGGTTCCAGCTGACTTTATTGACAACTTGGCTCACGTCGGTCAGGCTCGTGAGCAGCGTGAAATCGAACGCGGCGGTATTTCGATGAACGCGCCTGAGCAGGAAATTGAGGAGCGCGACGACGGCCAGTTCGAGTTGACGTACCGCGCGACGCTGCCCGTTGAAGAATGGAATGCTCAGATCTCGCTTCTGACCGGCATGTGTGCGGCTGACATGATGCGCCGGGCAGGGATCGGTATTTTGCGTGTCATGCCGCCTGCAACCGACCGTGACATTACCCGCCTGCGGCGCGTGGCCGAGGCACTGGATCTGGAATGGCCCGCTGAGCAGACCTATCCCGACTTTGTGCGATCGCTCGATTCGGCCGAGCCGGCTCACGCGGCGTTTATGAGCCAGGCGCGCACACTGTTCCGCGGCGCGGGGTACACGGCGTTTGACCGGGGGGCACCCACCGGTGATGAAGCGATCCACGGAGCGATCGCTGCGCCGTATGCGCATGTGACTGCACCGCTTCGCCGGTTGGTGGATCGCTACGGTGAGGAAGTGTGCCTGTCGATCTGCGCCGGTGTTGACGTGCCGACGTGGGTACGTGACGGTTTGCCTGAGTTGCCCACCATCATGGCTCAGACGACTCAGAAAGTGCGCACCGTTGAAAACGGAGCGGTTGCCGCGCTGGAGGCGATGGTGCTGGCTGGTCATGAAGGTGAGCTGTTTGATGCGGTGGTCACCAGTGTGAACAAGGAGCGGGCAGAGATCATCGTGTCGGATCCGGCTGTGATTTCACGCGTCGATATTCAGGGAATCGAGGATGCTCCTTCCTTGGCCGGCAAGCGCGTGCAGGTCAGGCTCGAGAAGGTCGACCCTGCCGCTCCGTCGGTGGAGTTCGCCCTCGCCATCGATGGGTCTGAGGCCGATCGGCGCTGACGGTGCCGCTAGGGTGTGCCCTCGCTGACGGTGCGGCTGAGGTGTGCCGGATATGAGCATGCCACAGATCGGTTTGAGGCCGATCGTCGCTGACGGTGCCGCTAGGGTGTGCCCTCGCTGACGGTGCCCATAGAAATGCCCTCGTTGCCGAATGACAGTCAGCTGTGGTTGTGCCGGTGCGCGCGGCGCCCGCGGCCACCCTCGTCAATCACGAATCGAATCTGTGAGCCGCTGACATTGCGTAGATCAGTGCGATTGCCTGCGCTGCCAGCCCTTCGCCGCGTCCAGTGAACCCGAGCCCGTCGGTCGTGGTGGCCGATACGGATACAGGGGCGCCGACGATATCTGACAATGTACGTTCGGCTTCCTTCAGGCGCGATGCCATTCGGGGGCGGTTACCGACCACCTGCAGGCTCACATTCGCAACGGCGAAACCGGCCTGCGTGACCATCCGCAGGACCTCTGTGAGGAATGCGCGCCCTGATGCGCCCTTCCACTCGGGGCGGTCCGTGCCGAAGTTGGATCCCATGTCGCCCAGGTGTGCGGCCGACAAGAGTGCATCACAGATGGCATGCGCCGCCACGTCTCCATCAGAGTGCCCTGCCAGCACTGGCTCACCTGGCCATTCCATGCACGCCAGCATCAAGACGTCGGTATGCGGCTGCTCATTGCCACTTCCGTGAATGTGTTGGGTGTCGGTTCCGCGCGCTTGCTGAGCGTCACTGGTCTGTCTTCGCTGGCTATCATTTCTGCGCACCTGCGAGCTTTCTGCAGCCTGTCCCGGCTGGCTGCCGCCAGGGTGCGGATTCTCAGCGAACGCGTGAACGTCAATGGCGTGGCCGATGCGGAATGGGTACGCCTGCGGCGCCTGCGCGTTGCCTGCTGCGGCGTTACTTGCTGCCGCGTTGCCTGCTGCCGCTTTACTTGCTGCCGCGTTGCTTGCTGCGGCGTTGCGAGAATAATTGGTCCGGTGCGCGGTGCTCATAAGGTCAGCTTAGTATCCGCCCTCGCCCTCGGGATGAGTTGCAGCTGTCACGAGGTATGGGCGGTGCCCGTCGTTTGCCCTTCCGCCCTGGCGCCAGCGCATACTCTGGATTTAACTTCGCCGGGTGCACATACTCGTGAAATTGGGCCTTCCACGTGCACATACCCCTAGATTTAAGCCTTCCACGTGCACATACCCCTAGATTTAAACCCTCCGCGTGCACATACCCCTAGATTTAAACCCTCCACGTGCACATACCCCTAAAAAGTCATGTAAAAATGCACAATCCCCTA
>OIFA01000044.1_pt1 | contig 110795 bp, 100 predicted proteins | sample 1581991 | NCBI WGS metagenome assembly OIFA01 (sample SAMN07501060, study PRJEB24779) | human gut metagenome | isolation source: stool | host: human infant | place: USA: Pittsburgh, PA
AAGCCGACTAAGCCCTTGTTCTAACCTCTTTTTTACCAATGAAAACTTCGGGCGTGTCGCAAAGTTATAGGCAATAACTTCTCGGTTAGCCAAGTCCATCAACGGTGAAAAATAAAGCGTTTCAGGTTTTTGGGTGCAGATCAAAGTGCGATCAAAAATGATGATGTTTTTAACCGCACTTTGTGTTTTTTTATCTGTCTACGAAAGGAATGGCACATTAATGTGCTTTAAATTAATCAAGGGGTAGCGATTCCCTTAGGACTTATGAGTGTCAAAATGAAACAAACACGTTCTTCTTTATATCCAATTTTTCTCTTCGTCATCATTAATCTGATTATTTTCACCTTATCTCGTCTTGGGCTTGCGATTTGGCAAGCAGACCGTGTCTCTGCGGTAGCGGGTTGGGGGCAATTATTCTTACAAGGCTTGCGTATGGACATCGTGGCTTTGTGTTATCTATTTGGTGTGCCGGCATTATTTACGGTGTTATTTCATCATAGCCGAATTTGGAAAATGATTTTACGCATTTGGCTTACCTTCGGTAGTGTGTTTATTCTATTCATGGAATTGGCTACGCCTGCATTTATCGAAACCTATGATTTCCGTCCAAACCGCCTCTTTATCGAATATTTAATTTATCCGAAAGAAGTCTTTTCAATGTTGATGGAAGGCCATTTAACTGCGGTCATTTTTAGCCTTATTTTCACTGTTACGGCTTTCTTCTGTTATTGGAAGCTATCTGGTTATGCAGTGAAAAATTTACGCCCAATGAGTTGGAAATTACGTCCTGTTGTCGCATTGCTTGTGATTGCAGTTGCTTTTTTAGGCGCACGTTCTAGTTTTCAGCACCGTGGTGTGAATCCTGCAATGGTGGCTTTTTCCTCTGATGGTTTAGTGAATTCGCTTGTGTTGAATTCAGGTTATTCCGTTCTTTATGCGGCACAGCAATTTAAAGATGAAGGAGCCTCTTCTGAAGCCTATGGCAAAATGGATACAGATGAAATGTTGCGTATCGTCAAAGCAAGCCGTGGGCGCCCTGAAAGTGATTATATTTCAGAGAAGATTCCAACTTTAACGAAAAACCAAGCGACTTACCAAGGTAAACCGAAAAATATCGTCATTATTTTGGAAGAAAGTTTTGGGGCGCAATTTATCGGTACATTAGGCGGAAAACCACTTTCACCTGAATTTGATAAATTAGCCAAAGAAGGTTGGTTATTTGAAAATCTTTATGCTACGGGAACGCGTTCTGTACGCGGTATTGAAGCTACAACTGCAGGTTTTACACCCACTCCAGCACGTGCCGTGGTGAAATTAAATAACAGTCAAAGTGGTTTCTTTACCATTGCGGATTTACTTGCTAAACAAGGTTACAACACTTCGTTTATTTATGGTGGTGAAAAACACTTTGATAACATGGCAAGCTTCTTCTATGGTAATGGTTTCCAAAATATTATCGATCAAAAGGATTATCAAAATCCGAAATTTACTGCGACTTGGGGCGTGAGTGATGAGGATTTATTTGATAAAGCGAACGAAACTTTTACCCAATTACAGAATGAAGGAAAACCATTCTTTAGCTTAGTGTTTAGTTCGAGCAATCACGATCCTTTTGAATTTCCGGATGGTAAAATTGAGCTTTACGAACAACCAAAAGCAACCCGTAATAACAGTGCAAAATATGCAGATTATGCCATTGGTTATTTCTTCAACTTAGCGAAACAATCTAATTATTGGAAAGATACCGTGTTCTTGGTAATTGCCGACCATGATTCTCGTGCAGCAGGGGCAAGCTTGGTGCCAATTAAGCATTTCCATATTCCTGCGTTAATTTTAGGTGATCATGTTGAGCCTCGCCGAGACAGTCGTTTAGTGAGTCAAATTGATATGCCGACAACCTTACTTTCTATTGCGGGGGTAAGTGGTAATTATCCGATGATTGGCTTTGATTTAACGCAAGATGTGAATCCGAATCGTGCCTTTATGCAGTTTGATCAAACCCAAGCTTTAATGAAAGGCAATCATGATGTCGTTATCCAAACACCAAATAGCAAAGCAAAAGGCTATGTTTATGATAAGGAAAAAGACACATTAACCGAAAAAGACGTGTCGGAAGAAATGAAAAAAGAAGCGTTGGCACATGCCTTACTTGGCAGCTATTTGTATAAAAACCGTTTATATAAAGGCAGTGAAGAGAAGTAAAGTGCGGTCAGTTTTAGGCTAATTTTAAAGGGCGAATGATTTCGCCCTTTTTCTTTAGATGATTTGTTCTTAGTGATTTTCAGCAATCACACGAGGGAATAAAACATTATTTTCACGATGAATATGCATCATTAAATCATCTGCAAATTCTTGGATACCGCTATAAAGCGCACGCCATGTGTTACAAGCATCTGCAGGAGGTGTCATATTGTTTGTTAATGATTTTAATACGTCTAAATGTTCGCCATGTTCTGCGTGTTCCATTTCCATCATACGAATCGGCATTTGTGCCATCATATAATTGCCCGCTTTGATCATTGGGAAAAGCACGTGCTCTTCTTTCATCATATGGTTGCTTAAATCATCATAGACATTGCGTAATTCTGCTGCTACGCCGATAGGGCAATCATCGCGATCACCATGAACACTTTCTACGCGATCCGCTAATACGATTAATTCTTGAAGTTGTTCACGGTGACGTTGATGATAGCGAACTAAAATATGATCGATAACTTCACCATAATTTGCACCAACCCAATATTCTTCAGGATTTTCTGCTTTGCTGTTTTGTAGTGCAGTTAAACGCGTTTCGATGTCTGCTAAATTGAGTCCTTTTTCTGCCGCTGCGTGAGCAAGTGTATCTGAGCCACCACAGCAGAAATCTAAATCATATTCACGAAGTAGTGACGTTGAGCCGGGTACGCTGATTGCGATTTCACTTAATTTTTTATCTGCAAAAGACATAATTAATTTCCTCATTAAAGGTAGAGTTAAAGTTGAGTGAAATACTATGATAATGGCAAAAAAATGCAAAGCTTTTTTAGAAAAGTATGATTCAAATCAAAGCTACGACTCAAATTTACCTTGTTATAGTTAGGTGTTGATAGTTTTAAAAAGAGAAAGTTGCATTGCTTGAATAGGCTGTTATTATTCGAGCATTGAAAGGGGATTTAGATGAAACGAATTTATCGATTTTTAGCTGTTGGATTACTATTGCTGATTTTAGGTGGCGGCTATTTTTTTGCGAATTTAACAATTTTTGCTCGTACATTTATCCAATTAAATACGTCACAAAAAGTAAATCATACTCCTTTTAACAACAGGTTAAATATGCAATGTGACAAGGCTGATAATTCAGTGTCTAAATTAGCCTCTTCACATTTTCGTTTAGTCAATTGGAATGTGCATAAAGGGCAAGATAAGGGTTGGCAAGAAGATTTAGCGCGACTCTCTAAACAAGCTGATTTTGTGTTATTACAAGAGGCAACACAACATCAAAATTTAAACACATTTTCGACCGCACTTTTTGTGTCCTCTTTTTCTTTTAAAGATCTCTTATCCGGTGTAAAAACATTCACCAAAACGCAACCAGAATGGTATTGCGGTGGTGGCGTAGCAGAACCATTAATACAAATTCCCAAAGTGGCAAGTGTGATGAGTTTTTCATTAGAAAAAGACGCTAGCTTGCTACTTATTAATGTGCATTTGATTAATTTTGAATGGGGTATTTCGGCTTATCAAACTCAGTTAGAGCAGCTCTTTTCTTTTGTGGAAAATCATCAGGGCCCCATCATTATGTCTGGCGATTTTAATGCATGGAATGAGCATCGTCTGAATTTAGTCAATAATTTGATGCAAAAATATGGCTTAGATTCAGTGGCGCTCTCTCAAGATGAGCGGGTTAGATTTTTAGGTTATCCACTTGATTATATTTTTACGCGAGGCGTAAAAGTGGTGAGTGCAACATCAGAAGTGGTTACTTCGTCAGATCATAATCCGTTACTAGTTGAATTCGAATTGGAATAAAGTGCGGTCAGATTTTGAGAAAATTTTAGGGCTAACGTTATGTTAGCCCTATGTGTTAATTACTTGGTTTGATTAATTAAAAATTGTGTTAATAGAGACACTGGACGACCCGTTGCGCCTTTATTTGCACCTTGAAGCCAAGCTGTTCCCGCAATATCTAAATGCGCCCAGGTATATTTTTTCGTAAAGTTGGAGAGGAATGCGCCTGCAGTAATTGCACCGCCCCAACGACCGCCAATATTCGCTAAATCTGCAAATGGGGATTTTAATTGCTCTTGATATTCTTCACTTAATGGTAAACGCCAAGCTTTATCAGTAGTTTGTTGTGCAGCTTGTAATAATTGTTCAGCCAAGGCATCATCAGTTGAAACTAAGCCGCTGTTATGTTGACCTAAAGCTACCACGCAAGCACCTGTTAGGGTTGCGACATCAATCACATATTGCGGTTCAAAGCGTTCTACATAAGTTAATGTATCACAAAGCACTAAACGGCCTTCAGCATCTGTATTTAATACTTCTACGGTTAAGCCATTCATCGTAGTGAGAATATCGCCTGGGCGGTAGGAATTGCCATCAGGTAAGTTTTCACAACCCGCTAATACACCAATGACATTTAATGGAAGATTTAATTCTGCAATCGCTTTCATTGTGCCGAAAACAGAGGCAGCACCGCACATATCGTATTTCATCTCATCCATATCTGCAGCTGGTTTTAAAGAAATACCGCCCGCATCAAAGGTCAATCCTTTGCCCACTAATACGATAGGTTTCGCATTTTTATCAGGTGCATTGTTGAAATGTAAAATAGACATGTAAGCCGGATTTTGCGAACCTCGAGATACGGCTAAATACGCATTCATGCCAAGCTTTGTCATGTCTTCTTCATCAATCACATCGAGGGAAAGTGCGGTGGATGTTTCAGATAATTTTTTAGCTTGTTCTGCCAAATAAGCCGGGGTGCAAATATTAGGGGGCATATTCGCGATATTACGCGCAGCTTTTACACCATTTGCAATGGCTTGAGCTTCTGCGATGGCTTGCTGAGCTTGTGAATCATCGGTATTAAAAATGATTTCTTGAAGTGAGATAGCATCCGCTTTTTTACTTTTAAATTCATCGAATTGATAGAGACTATGTTCAATGGTTTCAACAGTAAAACGTACATTCCAAAATAGATCGCGATCTTTAATTTCCACATCTGTCAAATTATTCACCGCTTGTTGAATATTTAATTCTTTTAATGTTTGGGTAACTCGTTGGATGATTTGTTTAAATTGGCGTTCAGTCGTTTCACCTTTTTTACCACAACCTGCGACTAACACGCGTTTAGTCGTCAGATTAGGTAACGAATGAAGTAGAGTTGCTTGCCCAATTTTACCTGAAAGATCTTGGCTTTGAGCTAACTGGCTAAGGTAACCTTGTGTGATTTGATCGATTTCATTGAAACTTTTTGTCAATTCATTGTTCTCATAAATGCCGATAATAAGGCAATCGGTTGATTGAGAAAGTGCGGTTGAGTTCGCTTGATATTTCATGTTATTTCCTTATGTTGCTAATTTGCTATTTAAATCAGTCAAAATAAGGTATCATACGCCATCTAAATTAGCCAGTTTCCCGTGTTTTTAGTTAGAAAAAAAGAATGATATTAACCCGATATTTAACAAAGGAAGTTTTTAAAAGCCAGATTGCAATTTTGTTTATTTTGCTTTTAATTTTCTTCAGCCAACAACTTGTGCGCGTACTTGGTTCAGCGGCAAATGGTAAAGTACCTGCCGATCTGGTGTTCTCTTTACTCGGTTTAGGGATGCCGACAATGGCGCAATTAATGCTGCCATTATGTTTGTTTATCGCCATTTTACTGACTTTCGGTCGTCTCTACGCAGAAAGTGAAATTACCGTTATGCGTGCTTGTGGTGTGGGACAACGTATCCTTGTTCGTGTGGCGTTAATTCTTTCTTTGTTCACAGCTGGCTTGGCTGCTTACAACGCATTGTGGCTTTCTCCATGGGCGATTCAAAAACAAGTGGCAATTGTTGAAGATGCTAAAGCGAACCCAACCATGGGGGCATTGGCTTCTGGTCAATTCATGTCTACAAGCAACAATAATTTCGTCTTATTCATTGATAAGATTAACGGTAATCAAATCAGTGATGTTTATCTTTTCCAAATGAAAGCCAAAGGCCAAACTAAGCCATCAGTGGTTACGGCTGAAAAAGGTGAATTAAAAGCGTTACCGAATGGCGACCAAGTCTTGAATTTACAGAATACCTTGCGTGTAGAAGGTACATCCGTGCTTCCTGATTTTCGTATTACACATTTTGATGATTACCAAGCCTATTTAGGCCATCAAGAGACAAACTCGGAAAGTGATGAAGCCGCTGAATTATCTTTTGAGCAATTATTAAAAGATAAAAGCGCAGCCGCAAAAGCAGAGTTGCATTGGCGTATTACCTTAATTTTGGCCGTGCCTTTAATGGCGCTCATCGCCGTACCAATGAGTAAAGTGAATCCTCGCCAAGGCCGTTTTGCGAAGATCTTACCGGCACTATTGCTTTATTTAATTTACTTCTTATTACAAAGCTCATTTAAATCTTCGGGTGGCGCAGGTAAGCTTGATGCCGGTTTGTTAATGCCGTTGGTAAATATCGCCTTTTTAATTTTAGGGATTGTACTGAATAGCTGGGATAGCACTGCTATGCATAAATTCCGTCGCGTATTCAGAAAAGGGTAATAACAATGTTGATGAATACTCTTGATCGTTATATCGGTAAAAGCATTTTAGGGGCAATTTTTGCCACGCTATTTACATTGGTTGGCCTTTCGGCAATTATCAAATTTGTAGAGCAATTCCGTAGCGTAGGGAAAGGTTCTTATGATATTTGGCAAGCGGTGGCTTATACAGGATTAACCATTCCTAAAGATGTGGAAACCTTTTTCCCAATGGCGGCCTTGTTAGGTGCATTAATTGCGTTAGGTAATTTGGCCAGTCGCAGTGAACTAGTGGTAATGCAATCTGCGGGTTTTTCTCGCTTTAAAATTGGATTAGCCGTCATGAAAACGGCACTTCCACTGGTACTTTTTACCATGATTATTGGAGAATGGGGAATTCCACAAACTGAACAATTTGCTCGTGATATGCGTACTCGAGCACTTTCTGGTGGTTCAATGCTTTCGGTGAAAAATGGAGTATGGGCAAAAGACGGTAATAATTTCGTGTATGTTCGTCGTATTACTGATGATGCACAATTAGAAGATATTTATATTTATACCTTTGATGAACAGCGCAATCTCACTCATTTGAAGCATGCAAATCAAGCGCAATATTCTGCTGAAAATAATCAATGGCAGTTACGCCAAGTCAATAATTCAGCGGTATCAAAAGAGCAAATTACCACAACAAACCGCTTAACAGAAGATTGGGCAACAAGCTTAACGCCAGATAAATTAGGCGCAGTCTCATTACGTCCAACGTCATTATCCATTTCAGGCTTGTATGAATATATTGCGTTCTTAAAACAAACAGGACAGGATTCTCGCCGTTTTGAATTAACCTATTGGCGTAAGATTTTACAGCCCCTTTCTGTAGGTGTAATGATGATGCTTGCGTTATCTTTCATCTTCGGTTCATTGCGTAGTGTCACTGCAGGAGCAAGAATTGTCACGGGAATTTGCTTTGGTTTCTTGTTCTATGTTGTCAATGAAATTTTTGGACAAATGAGTGTGGTCTTTAATGCACCAGCTTTTTTAAGTGCACTGATGCCAAGCCTCTTGTTTATAGCGATTATTTGGTGGTTACTCGCGAGAAAACGGGATTAATTAACAAGCATTAATGAAAAAAGCGAACTGATAATGTCCGCTTTTTTGTTCGCTAAAAAAGTGCGATTAAAACTGACCGCACTTTAGGAATTTAATCTTCTTTAAATTCTCTCATCATTTCTTCTGCTTTTTTCACCATTTCTGCAGAACCGACGAAAAGTGGTATACGTTGGTGGAGTTCCGTTGGTTGAATATCTAAAATTCGATTGTAACCATCAGATGCAATACCACCCGCTTGTTCTGCTAAGAATGCAATTGGATTGCCTTCATAAAGTAAACGAAGTTTACCATTTGGATAGTTAGTTGCACTTGGATAAATGTAAATACCGCCTTTTAATAAGTTACGATGGAAGTCTGCCACTAATGAACCGATATAACGTGAAGTATAAGGGCGGTTAGTCGCTTTATCTTCCTCTTGGCAGTATTTAATGTATTTTTTTACCCCTTGTGGGAATTTGAGATATTGTCCTTCATTGATGGAATAGATTTTGCCCTCTTTTGGCATTTGCATATTTTCATGAGAAAGACAGAATGTACCGATAGATGGATCATAAGTGAAGCCATTCACCCCATGACCAGTGGTATAGACTAACATGGTTGAAGAACCATATACGATATAACCTGCAGCCACTTGTTTATTACCCGGTTGCATAAAGTCTTCTAAGGTAACTGGTGAGCCAATTGGGGATATACGACGATAAATAGAGAAGATTGTCCCAACTGAAACGTTTACATCAATATTGGATGAGCCATCAAGAGGATCGGTCAAAATAATATATTTCGCATTGCGAGCACGTTCAGTATCAAAAGCGATAAAGCTTTCTTCTTCCTCAGAAGCAAAACCCGCCACTTCTTCACGTGACATAAGCGCTGCATTCATGGTGTTATGAGCGAATAAATCCAATTTCATTTGGCTTTCACCTTGCACGTTTTCGACACCAGACTGACCAAGAATATTGGTTAAACCGGCTTTGTTGATATCACGATGAATGATTTTTGCTAATAAACGAATAGAAGACAAAATACCACTAAGTTCCCCTTTTGCATTTGGGTACTCCGCTTGGCGTTCAACAATAAATTCACTCAATGTTTTCATTTTTATTCCTTTTTATCATTGTTAAGTAACAGACGTTTTAATTATACGCTATTTCGTAATTTTGATTGAGATCAAAATATGAATAATGAGATCTGCATCACACTTTATTTTTAATACAAAGCCTTGACAAAACCTATAAATATCCTTTAAAAGAGAGGTGTAACAAAAAAATAACAAATAATACAACATCAGAATAAAGGCTACCCTATGAATATAACCCCGATCAGCGAGTCGGCGGTGGTTTGCTCTTTACCACCACCAGCTTCACTTCAACAACAACGCCAACTCTGGGCGTTTGCCAATCAACTGCAGTCTGAACAAGATATTGTAGAGGTTGTCGTGGGAATGAATAATCTCACGGTCTTCACTGATTTTTACGTGGATTTTGAGCCGCTTATTCAGCGCTTGGAACAACGTTGGACAGAATTGAAAGTATCCACTTTTCAAGGTCGTCATATCGAGATTCCAGTAATTTATGGTGGCGAATTAGGTCAAGATTTATCTGAAGTAGCCAAATTACATAACACCACGCCAGAACGAATTGTTCAAATGCATAGCGAACCGATTTATACGGTATATATGATTGGTTTCCAACCTGGTTTTCCCTATTTGGGTGGTTTGCCTGAAAGCCTGCACACGCCACGTCGTGCTGTCCCAAGAACACTTGTTCCTGCCGGTTCCGTTGGTATTGGGGGAGCTCAAACAGGCATCTATCCCTTTTCCTCTCCTGGCGGATGGCAATTAATCGGTCATACCAAGCATGCGCTATTTGATAAAAAACAGGCGCAACCAACCTTATTACAAGCAGGTGATACGGTGAAGTTTGTGGTGGAGGGCATTGAGCTATGATTCATGTTATTGATGTGCAATCCCGTGCCACAATTCAGGATTTGGGTCGTTTTGGTTTGCGTCGATTTGGGATAAGTCACTGTGGAGCAATGGATAAATTGGCGTTACGCGCTGGTAATATTTTACTAGGTAATGCAGAGGATGCCCCAGCAATTGAAGTGCCTTTAGGTGGTATCACATTGCAATTTCAGCAGGATATGAATTTTTGTGTCACCGGAGCATTTTATGAAATGACCTTAGATGATAAACCGGTTTTTGCTTACTGGCGTTATCAGGCACGAGCGGGGCAAGTTCTGAAAATGATACGTGCAAAAATTGGTATGTATGGCTATTTATGTGTTCAAGGTGGTTTTCTCTTACCCAAAGAATTGAACTCTTGTAGTACAGATCTCCGAGCTCAAATAGGAGGAATAGAAGGACGTGGTTTACAAGTAGGTGATCAATTGCAAACGGTAAATGATCCTATTTTGCGTAGTGAAATTGGGGTTGCACCTATTCCACTTAAACATACGATTCATGCATTACCGTCCTCTGAATATCAGGCGTTTAAACGAAAATCTCAATATTATTGGTGGCGAAGTAAATGGACGTTGCAAAGTAGCAGTGATCGCATGGGCTATCGTTTTCAAGGGCAAAAATTAGAACTAAAGCAACCTTTGGAAATGCTGTCTCACGCGATTCAATTTGGTAGCGTGCAAGTTCCACCAAGTGGTCAACCAATTATTTTGATGGCGGATGCGCAAACTACGGGCGGTTATCCCAAAATCGCCAATGTGATCGATGCGGATCTTGGTGCATTGGCGCAGGTACGTTTAGGCTCAACCATTCAATTTGAGGCAGTTAGTTTAGAACAGGCCGCAAAATTACGTCGTAAAAATGAGATATACCTCGATCAAATTAGGAGAATTGTCGATGAAAAAAATTGATTTAAATGCCGATATTGCCGAAGGCTTTCCTTTTGATGAGGCATTATTGAAATTGCTTTCTTCTGCCAATATTGCTTGTGGTTTACATGCTGGTGGAGCAAAAGAAATGCAAAGTGCGGTCAGATTTGCGAAAGAAAATCAGGTTCGCATTGGTGCTCATCCAGGTTTTCCGGATAGAGAAAACTTCGGGCGCACTCAGATGGATTTACCTGAACAGGAATTAATTGCACATTTGCGCTATCAGCTTGGTGCATTAAAAGCGATTTGTGATGGGGAAGGCACGGAAATTAGTTATGTTAAGCCACACGGTGCTTTATATAACCAAGCTGCAAAAGATGAAAAGCTTGCTCGTTTGATTGCTCAAACTGTTCATCAATTTGATCCAAATTTAAAATTAATGGGATTAGCGGGCAGCTTAATGTTACGTATAGCCGAAGAAGAAGGTTTACAAACCATTTCTGAAGTGTTTGCGGATCGTCATTATATGCCTGATGGAAGTTTAGTGCCTCGTTTGCAACCGAATGCCATGGTGGAATCTGATGAGGAAGCCATTCAACAAGTGTTACAAATGGTAACAGAAGGTCAAGTCAATGCCATTGATGGAAGCCTTGTGCCTGTTAAAGCAGAAAGTATCTGTTTACATGGCGATAATCGACATTCTCTACAATTTGCAGCACGCATCGTGGAAGAATTAGAAAAAAATCATATAACAATAGCGGCATAAGCCGAATAAATCCAACACACAACATCAACTTAACAAGGGAGGTGCTTTATGGCATCAATCAATCACCGCCGAAATGCAGTGCTGGGAGCGGCATTTTTAATGGCGACTTCAGCAATTGGTCCTGGCTTTTTAACTCAAACTGCAACCTTTACAAACACCTTATTAGCTAGTTTTGGCTTTGTGATTTTATTATCGATTTTGTTAGATATTGGTGCTCAGCTTAATATTTGGCGAATAGTGGTGGTGTCGGGAAAACGAGCACAGGATATTTCTAATGCGGTTTTTCCAGGTGCAGGATATTTCCTTGCTGCACTTATTGTGATGGGTGGACTCGCGTTTAACATTGGTAATGTGGGGGGCGCAGGTCTTGGTTTAAACTCGATGTTCGGTATTGCGCCAGAAACGGGGGCGATCATTAGCGGTATTATTGCCATTTTGATTTTCTTGCGTAAAGAAGCCGGATTATTAATGGATCGTTTTGCGCAATTAATGGGTTTTATCATGATTGCACTCACGTTTTATGTCATGTTTAAAACGGAACCACCCGTTGTTGAGGCAGCATATCGCACCTTCATTCCAGAACAAATTGATCCGATTGCCATTGTGACATTAGTTGGGGGAACCGTAGGGGGATATATTACCTTTGCAGGAGCGCATCGTTTATTAGATGCTGGCATTCAAGGTGAAAAAGCTATGGCTGAAGTGAGCCGAAGTTCTGTTTCGGCTATTTTGATCGCTTCAACAATGCGAATTGTGTTATTCCTCGCAGTACTTGGCATCGTGGTAAAAGGCGTTCCTCTTAATCCTAAAAACCCCGCTGAAACACCTTTTGAATATGTGGCTGGGAATTTTGGGCAAGTGTTATTTGGCGTCGTGATTTGGGCAGCTTCTATTACATCCGTTATCGGTGCGGCTTATACTTCAGTTTCTTTCCTAACCAGTCTTTGCCCAACCATTGAACGTAACCGTAATCGTTGGATTATTGCCTTTATCGTGATTTCTACAGTTATTTTGGTGACGGTCGGAAAACCTGCAGCGGTATTAGTCTTTGTAGGAACATTGAATGGTTTAATTCTTCCAATTGCACTCGCATTAATTTTACTAGCTGCTTACCGAAGTGACATTGTTGGAAGTTATAAACATCCAATTTGCTTAGCTTTTGCGGGCTGGTTTGTTGTGATTATCATGGCAATATTAAGTGGAAAAACCATAATTTCTTATGTGTCCAGTTTTGTAAGTTAGTTTTTATTTCAAACTAAAGTGTGGTTAAAAATAACCGCACTTTTTCTTTTTAAATTTTATATCAATTCCATTCATATAAAATGACAATAAAATTCACATCCATCTAGACGTCTAAATCTTTAATGAAAACGTTAATTTTGTTACACTCAGTCTATCTCAGAATTGATTAAATATAGGAAAGCAAAATGAGTAAACTTTTTCCCAATGCCACTATTCGTACTTCTGCGCCATATCGTTTTGATATTGTAGGCAGTTTTTTACGCCCAGAGGCTTTAAAGCAAGCTCGTCATCAATGCAGTTGTGGCGATATTTCTTGTGCGGATCTAACGCAAGTTGAAGATGCAGAAATTGCAAAATTGGTAGCGCATCAAAAAAATGTCGGATTGCATGCGGTGACTGATGGTGAATTTCGTCGTACTTTTTGGCATTTAGATTTCTTAGCTGCATTAGATGGTGTGAAAGAAGTGGATGCTGAAAAATTCTCAGTGCAATTTAAACACGATAATGTACGTCCAAAAACATTAAAAATTGTGGATAAAATTGGTTTTTCAGAGAGCCATCCGTTTGTTGAACATTATCGCTCATTACAAAAAATTGCAGGGGAGACTGAAGTTAAATTAACAATTCCTTCTCCGTCTATGCTTCATTTAATTTGTACCGTACGTGCCACAGATTATCAGCCGATTGAACGTTATAAAGATAACAATCAATTGTTATTGGATGATATTGCCGATGCTTATATTGATGCGATGAATATCTTCTATAAATTAGGCTGCCGTAACTTACAGTTGGATGATACAAGTTGGGGCGAATTCTGTGCTGAAGATAAACGTAAAACCTATACTGAACGCGGTTTAGATTTAGATCAAATAGCCAAAGATTATGTATATATGTTAAATAAAATTGTGGCAGCGAAACCGGCTGATTTAGCGATTACAATGCATATTTGCCGTGGTAACTTCCGTTCAACTTGGTTCTCCGCTGGTGGTTATGAGCCTATCGCAGAAACCTTATTTGGTCATTGTAATGTGGATGGTTTCTTCTTGGAGTATGACAGTGATCGTGCTGGTGATTTCAAACCTTTACGCTTTATTAAAAATCAACAAGTGGTATTAGGATTGATTACCTCTAAATCTGGCGAGTTAGAAAACCGTGATGAAATTATTGCTCGTATTAAAGAAGCCGCGCAATATGTGGATATCAATCAACTTTGCTTAAGCCCGCAATGTGGTTTTGCTTCAACAGAAGAGGGTAATATCCTGACTGAAGAACAACAATGGAAGAAACTCGAATTTATCCGCGATATCGTAGAAGAAGTTTGGGGTAAGTAATCTAGTTTAGAGTGTAAAAGAGATAATCGTTAAGGCGATTATCTCTTTTTTTCATGAAAGTGCGGTTAAAAATGACCGCACTTTTAGGCAATAAAAAAAGGAAGTCGATAGACTTCCTTTTATGTTATTTCAACTTAATTATTTTTGACGCATTGCCGGGAATAGGATCACATCACGGATAGATGGGGCGTTAGCATAAAGCATTGCTAAACGGTCGATACCTAAACCTTCACCTGCTGTTGGTGGTAAACCGTGTTCAAGTGCCACAACGAAATCATCATCTTTAAACATCGCTTCATCGTCACCCGCTTCTTTCGCTGCGACTTGCGCATCAAAACGTTCATTTTGGTCTTCGGCATCGTTTAATTCTGAGAAGCCGTTACCAATTTCACGTCCACCGATGAATAATTCAAAACGGTCAGTCACTTCAGGGTTTTCATCATTACGACGTGCAAGTGGTGAAATCTCTGCTGGATGTGCCATTAAGAAAGTTGGTTGGATTAAGTGATGTTCAGCCACTTCTTCAAAGATTGCATTTACGATAGAGCCTAAGCCCCAAGATTTTTGTACTTCGATACCTAAGCGTTCAGCGGTTGCTTTTGCACGATCGAAATCATAAAGATCTTCTTTTACGATACCTTTATCAGCACCATATTTTACGGTTGCATCATGTAATGTAATACGCTCAAATGGTTTGCCGAAGTCAAATTCTAAATCACCGTATTTCACAATGGTTGTACCAAGAATATCCATCGCGAGTTTACGTAGTAATTCTTCAGTATTATCCATTAAATCGTGATAATCCGCATAAGCTTGGTAGTATTCAAGCATAGTGAATTCAGGGTTATGACGAACAGAAACCCCTTCATTACGGAAGTTACGGTTTAATTCGAATACACGTTCAAAACCACCAACCACTAAACGTTTTAAGTAAAGTTCTGGTGCAATACGAAGATACATATCAACGTCTAATGCATTATGGTGAGTGATAAATGGACGAGCAGACGCACCACCTGGAATCACTTGTAGCATAGGCGTTTCAACTTCCATGAAGCCTTTAGAAATAAAGAATTCACGAATACCCGCCACTACTTTTGAACGAATCACAAAAGTACGACGAGATTCTTCATTAGAAATTAAATCTAAGTAACGTTGACGATAACGCGCTTCCATGTCGGTTAAACCATGGAATTTGTTTGGTAACGGACGAAGTGCTTTGGTTAAAAGTTGTACTTCAGTTGTTTTAATGGTTAATTCATTCGTTTTGGTTTTGAAAAGTGTACCTTTCACGCCAATAATATCGCCTAAATCCCAGTTACCTACATCTTCTGCATAAACGCCTTCAGGAAGATTATCACGAGCAACGTATAATTGAATTTTGCCACTCATATCTTGCAAGGTAATAAAGGTGGCTTTACCCATTGCACGACGAGTCATAATACGACCAGCAACGGCTACTTCAATGGCTTTTTCTTTTAATACTTCGCCCTCTTCGGCTTCGTACTTATCATGTAAATCTTGGGCAAGGGCGTCACGACGGAATTGGTTTGGAAACGCATTACCTTTTGTGCGTAATGCGGCTAATTTTTCACGGCGAACGAGCATTTCGCCATGGAGATCTAATTCTTTTACTTCTTGCTCTGACATATCCTTTACCTCGTTAGTTTTTACTTAGAATGTGATTTATTTAATAATAAACATAATTTTCCTATTCTACCTATAGCATTGTTTTTTGTTAAGCCTTTTTTAATTAAGTTATCCTTTTTATCTAGAAAGTTGTCAGAATTGAATTGGTAGAGATAGAATAATGCCATTTTTCCACATAAGATAATTTTATCTTTGGCTTTTGAATCAGGTTCACCATGTATGCAAACAAAAGAGCGGTCAATTTTTCAAAGGTTTTAAACCGTGAAAATATTGACCGCTCTTCGTATTCAATGATTAATTAAAGATCGAAATCACCGAAATCATTCGTATCAACTTTTGAGTCAATTTGACCAACAAGGTAAGAACTCACTTCCACTTCTTGCGGTGCCACTTGTACGTTGTCGGAAACAAGCCATGCATTAATCCATGGAATTGGGTTAGAACGCGCACCAAATGGCAATGGAAGACCGACCGCTTGCATACGGATGTTGGTGATGTATTCCACGTATTGCACCAAAATGTCTTTGTTCAAACCAATCATTGAACCATCTTTGAATAAGTAATCTGCCCATTCTTTTTCTTGTTCCGCTGCCGCTAAGAATAAATCATAGGCTTCTTGTTTACATTCTTCCGCAATTTCCGCCATTTCCGGATCGTCTTGTCCCGCCGCCATGATATTTAAAATGTGCTGCGTACCGGTTAAGTGTAAAGCTTCATCACGCGCGATAAATTTAATGATTTTCGCATTACCTTCCATTAATTGACGCTCTGCAAAGGCAAACGAACAAGCGAAAGAAACGTAGAAACGAATCGCTTCAAGTGCGTTCACACTCATCAAGCAAAGGTAAAGCTGTTTTTTTAAGTTACGTAATGTCACCACACATTCTTTACCATCTACCGTGTAAGTACCTTCACCGTACAAGCTGTAAAGTTGGCTATCACGGATTAAATCATCGTAGTAAGAAGAAATATCGCGCGCACGTTTGATGATTTCTTCGTTCGTCACGATGTCATCAAACACGATAGATGGATCGTTCACAATGTTACGAATGATGTGTGTGTAAGAACGAGAGTGGATGGTTTCTGAGAATGTCCAAGTCTCGATCCAGGTTTCTAATTCCGGAATGGATACCAATGGCAACAACGCAACGTTCGGACTACGACCTTGAATGGAATCCAACAAGGTTTGATATTTTAAATTGCTGATGAAAATGTGTTTTTCATGTTCAGGTAACGCGGCATAGTCGATACGGTCTTGCGACACATCCACTTCCTCCGGACGCCAGAAGAAAGAAAGTTGTTTTTCAATGAGCTTTTCAAACGTCTCATATTTTTGTTGATCGTAACGCGCAACGTTAACGTTTTGACCAAAGAACATCGGTTCTTTTAATTGGTCGTTTTTATTTTGTGAGAAAGTGGTGTATGCCATTTTTGTCTCCATATCGTAGGGTGGGCTTTAGCCCACCATTTTAATAAGAAAGTTTTGGTGGGCTAAAGCCCACCCTACAAGAATAGAAAGAAATGTCTAATTTAAATCTTACACGCTCCACCAGCACAGCCATCGTCTAAATCTTCTTGGCTGTCTTCAGCACCATCACGGGTGTTTTGATAGTAGAGGGTTTTTAAGCCGTATTTGTAAGCGGTTAAAAGATCTTTTAACAACACTTTCATTGGCACTTTACCGTCTTCAAAACGTTTTGGATCGTAGTTGGTGTTGGCAGAGATCGCTTGGTCCACGAATTTTTGCATAATGCCCACTAAGTGTAAGTAACCGTCATTGCTTGGAATATCCCAAAGCAACTCATAGTTATCACTTAAGTTTTCATAATCCGGTACAACTTGTCTTAAGATACCATCTTTTGATGCTTTAATACTCACATGACCACGTGGTGGTTCGATACCATTTGTTGCATTAGAAATCTGTGAAGAAGTTTCTGACGGCATTAATGCGGTCAAGGTTGAGTTACGTAAACCGAATTCTTTGATTTCTTGGCGCAATGTTTCCCAATCATAATGCAATGGTTCTTGCGTTAAGTTATCGATATCTTTCTTATAGGTATCGATTGGTAAAATACCTTTTGCGTAATTGGTTTCATTGAAGTACTCACATGCACCTAATTCTTTCGCTAAGTTCATGGAGGCTTTTAATAGATAGTATTGAATTGCTTCAAATGTACGGTGAGTTAAATCGTTCGCTGAACCATCAGAATAACGCACGCCATTTTTCGCTAAGTAATACGCATAGTTAATCACACCGATACCCAGTGAACGACGACCTAATGAAGAGCGTTTCGCTGCAGGAACAGGGTAGTCTTGGTAATCTAGTAATGCATCTAATGCACGTACTGCAAGATCTGCCAGGTTATCTAACTCGTCTAAATCGTCTAATTTACCTAAGTTAAATGCAGAAAGCGTACAAAGGGCAATTTCACCATTTTCATCATGGAAATGTTGTAATGGTTTAGTTGGTAACGCAATTTCTAAACATAAGTTAGATTGACGTACCGGTGCAACAAACGGATCAAACGGTGAATGAGTATTACAGTGATCCACGTTTTGGATATAAATACGACCGGTTGATGCACGTTCTTGCATTAATAAAGAGAATAACTCAACGGCTTTTACCGCACGTTTACGAATATTTGGATCCTGTTCGTATTTCACGTAAAGTTCTTCAAATTTATCTTGATCAGCAAAGAAGGCTTCATAAAGTCCAGGTACGTCTGAAGGGCTAAATAAAGTAATATCCGCGCCTTTGATTAAGCGTTGATACATTAATTTGTTTAACTGTACGCCGTAATCCATATGACGAACACGGTTATCTTCCACACCACGGTTATTTTTCAATACTAATAAGCTTTCAACTTCTAAATGCCAAATCGGGTAGTAAACTGTCGCCGCACCACCACGTACGCCACCTTGTGAACAAGATTTAACAGCACTTTGGAAGTGTTTATAAAATGGAATACAGCCAGTATGGAATGCTTCACCACCACGAATTGGGCTACCCAATGCACGAATTGCACCTGCATTTATGCCGATACCCGCTCGTTGTGAAACGTATTTCACGATTGCTGCAGAGGTAGCATTGATAGAGTCTAAGCTGTCGCCACATTCAATTAATACACAAGAGCTGAATTGACGCGTAGGCGTACGAACCCCCGCCATGATAGGCGTAGGTAATGAAATTTTAAAGGTTGAGGTCGCATCGTAGAAACGACGAATATAATCCAAACGGGTTTCTTGTGGATATTTTGAGAATAAGCTCGCTGCAACTAATAAATAAAGGAATTGCGCAGATTCATAGATTTCACCGGTTACACGGTTTTGAACTAAGTATTTCCCTTCTAATTGTTTTACTGCGGCATAAGAAAAGGTCATATCACGCCAGTGATCAATAAACCCATCCATTTCATCCCATTCTTCACGAGTATAGTCGGCTAAAAGTGCAGGATCGTATTTGCCCATTCGCACTAATTTTTTCACATGATCGTATAAACGAGGCGGATCAAAATGGCCATAGGCTTTTTTGCGTAAATGGAAAACCGCAAGACGTGCAGCAAGATATTGATAATCAGGGGTATCTTTGCTGATTAGATCTGCTGCTGCTTTAATAATCGTTTCGTGAATATCAGAGGTACGAATGCCTTCATAAAATTGAATATGAGAACGCAATTCAACTTGAGAAACAGACACGTTTTCCAAGCCTTCAGCCGCCCAAGTAATCACACGGTGAATTTTGTCTAAATTGATTTGTTCAAGCGTACCATCGCGCTTCGTAACCATTAATCCTTTGTTCATGGAAGATAAACCTACTAGAGAGATGATTTAAAAAACACAAGATATAGTGTTGTGAAAAATAGTGATGCACAAGATAGAGGGTTTTGAAATTGAATTCAAGTGGTAAATTTTTTACTGATATTATTGACAAAAGATAAGTCATTTAAAATAAATAACTTTTTATTGAAGTGATCTTTTTTCAAGATTGAATCTTTTTTTGGGAAAGTATTGAGAAAATATAAGTGCGGTTAAAACAACATGATTTTTAACCGCACTTTAAGTATAAAAATTAACTAATTCAAATACTTAAATACCTTGATAACTTTTTGAACACCTGCAACATTGCTTGCAATTTCTGCGGCAGAATTGCCTTGTGATTGAGTGACATTGCCGAGTAAGAACACTTCACCATTTTCGGTGATAATTTTGACATCTGTAGCCTTAACATTATCACCTACGAAAAGTTTTGATTTAATTTGTGTGGTAATCCAGCTATCTTTTGTAATTTGACCAAATGTAATTTTTGGGGCAATACGTAATTCGTTATAAACATCATTTACACCTTCGACACCTTTAGTAAGACTCGTTGCCGTGTCTTTTACATTTTCATCAGGAACTTGACCAATTAACAATATACGACCACTGTAAGAAACAGCATTTACACGGCCTTCAGATTTAATTTGAGCATCTTTATCCAATGCATTTTCCACTTTGACTTCTAGCGTTTCATCATCGACCTGCGTACCCATCGTACGGGGATCCGTTGCAACTTTTGTTCCTGCTGCCGCACCACCTACAAGTGCGGCTGCACAGCCCTGCAAGAGGGTTGCTGTACCTAAAATAAGGGCAATTTTTTTTAATTGTGATAATTTCATTGTGTTCTCCTTATTGAGTGACTAACTCATGCATTAATTGCTCCTTAAAAGTGTGAGGTGTAATCGAAGATTTGTCAAGCTCTTGGGAAAAGTGTGCAATCAATAAGCTCACAAAGCGCATTAATGACAAATAAATGATTCTCTAAAATACGTGCTTCTTTGGTAGTAGGAATAGATATTTCCAAATCGCTATCAGCTAAGACACCTTGGATAGCGTCATTATTGGCACCAGTTAAAGCGATAACTTGAACTTCTTTGTGTACGGCATGGGCAATTGTATTCAGCACCGCTTTTTCAGAACCAAGAGGGGCAAATGCTAAAAGAAGATCACCTGATTTAGCAATAGCATTGAATTGATGTTGATAAAGTTGATCAATTGGCTGATCAAAAACCAGTGAAGAACCGACCGCACTTTCCAGGCTAAGCAGTACAGATGGCAGGCTAGGACGCTCGAAATCGTAACGATTAAGCAAATTTGACACTAAAAATTGCGCATTGGCATAAGAACGAGATACCCCACAAGCAATGACTTTATTACCGCTCAGTAAACATTGCATTACCATTTGTGCGGCAGTAGCAATATTTTCTGATAGTAGGCTAGAAGCAGAGATTTGAATCTGAATACTTTCGCTATAAATATCTTTGACTTTTTGTAACATAATTAGAAACGATTAATCGAGGAAATTAGAAAACCATTGAATATCACTGGTCGTTTTACCAAAGGCGATAAGATCAAAACGGCAATCCGCATCTTCAAGGCTCAAATCGTGTTTAGCAAGCCATAAATTTGCAGCATTCAGCCATTTTTGTTGCTTTTGCCAATCGACGCTTTCAACAGCAGATCCAAATGCTGAGTTGGATCGTTGACGTACTTCAACAAAAACAATCGTTTGACCGTCTTGCATAATAAGATCTAATTCACCGCATTTGAAATATTGATTCGCAGCGATGAATTTGAGGCCTTTGGTTTCTAAGAAAAGGCGGGCTTGATGTTCAAAGCCCGCCCCCTGTTGGCGTTTTAATGAAAACATAGATTAGTTTGCAACTGTAACTATGTGACCATCTTGTACTTGATACCATGTCATATCACGATTTATATTGCAGTTTGAATCAGCATTAAGCTGTCCAGTTAAACCGCTTAAGGTATAACCTGGTACTTGGCGTAATTCGTTAAAGTGATTGATGAGCAACCATGCATCAGCACCCATTGCATATAAACGCATTAATTGGAACTCACCACCAGTTGAATCCGCTACTTTTTGGTATTGTGAAGAATCATTTTGTTTAAAGAACGGAATATCACTAAATTGAACGCCATTCATTTTTGCATAGTATTCCGCAGTATTGCTTGCCGCATTTGAACGCGAGCTGGCATAAATGCGAACATTCGGATTGCTTGTATCTAAATAACCTTTAATTTCCGCTAATTCATCTGGCGATGATACAACATAAAGTCCAGCTGTATCTTGTGGAGCACCTTGGAAAAAGTAGGTAATATCAGCTGGTAAGTTATAGTAGCGAATATTTGCATCTGTACCCGCTAAACGTTGCCAATGTACGTTGAACGCATTACCCACACGTTGTCCTAAATCATTTTGTGGCATGGCAACGATTGGATTACGAATACCATCTTGCCACATTTTGTTTGCTGCAGATTCCGCTTCATCTTCTGGTGATAAACCGTAATAGCACACTTGGTTAATCGCACGTGCATTTGGTGTTGCATTTAAAGCTAATACATCCATACCTTGCACTTCAGCAGGGTTTGAAATAATGGCATCTACGTTTTGTTTGAGCAATGGTCCGACTAATGCTTTAATGCCAGCGTTTTTAGCTTGTGCAATAATTTCGTTAATTGGTGTGGTTGATGAGTCAAAGACCTGCACTGGGATAGTTGAGTCACCTTTGGCATCATTGAAACCTGATTGAATCGTTGTACCTAAAATTTGTCCATCTCCACTTAAGGGTAAGATTAACCCAATTTGAGCTAAATTTGTTTGTTGGAAATTTAATAAGCTTTCTAGCTCTTTAGGGAAAAAAGTAGCTGCAACGTGACTTGGATAAGCGGATTTCCAGCTTTGTAGCGCTTGACTTAATTGTACCGGCTGACGAATGTTGTCATTATAGGCTTTAATTAAAGTGAGCCATCCCCCGAGTGCTACGCTGCCTTCATCTGAGGCATTATTAATGACCCCTGTATTAGCAGAATGGAGTAATGCCCAAGTCTTATCGACATTATTTTTACGACGTTGTATATCTGTTAAGTTTTCATCCATTTTGATGCGTGCTTTCACCGCTTCAATCACATCTTTACGATTTTCTGCAATTTGCGCAAAGGTTTCGTAATAACGGGATTTTTGCGATGGACTTAATTTCGTAAGATCAAGCGCACGTAATTGACTTTCAGCCATCTCATTAGCGCCTTTCGCCGCAGAGATACTCGCTTCAACTAACGTACGGTCTAATTGTTGCGCTTCGTTTAAGTCAACCAATTCATTTAATAATTCTTCGGCTTGTGGCACTTTATTTTCAGTAATTAATACACGTGCGGCTAAGAGTTTGTAAGTTTGTTGATCTTCTTTATCTTGTACTTGTCCTAATTTGTTCATATAAAATTCAGAACTTGCATTAGCATCACGTTGTAATGTTTGGGTAAAGCTGCTATCGAATAAGTTAGAACAACCCACTAATGCAACAGACAATAAAATCGGCATTAAACGTTTTTTAAAACGACCGCCTTGTAATAGAATAGACATATTCGCTCCATAATGAATAAATCAATAATGGTCGATCTTACTTATCTCACAATGTAAAAGCAAACAAAAATGAATGATTTAACCGGAATTTTATATATTGTCGCCACGCCAATCGGGAATTTACAAGATATTACACAACGTGCTTTAGAGACCTTTTCACAAGTGGATTTAATTGCTGCGGAAGACACACGCCACAGTGGTTTATTGCTCAGTCATTATGGTATCAAAAAGCCTTTTTTTGCCTTGCATGATCACAATGAACAAGAAAAAGCACATGTATTGGTAGAAAAGTTAAAACAAGGCACCAATATTGCATTAATTTCCGATGCAGGAACCCCCTTAATTAGCGATCCGGGTTTTCATTTAGTGCGTCAATGTCGTGAGGCCGGCATTAAAGTAGTGCCATTACCAGGTGCTTGTGCTGCGATTACTGCGTTATGTGCATCGGGCATTGCGTCAGACCGTTTTTGCTTTGAAGGTTTTTTACCTGCGAAAACCAAGGCACGTAAAGATAAGTTAGAAAACGTCGCAGAAGAAGACCGCACTTTAATTTTCTATGAATCAACGCATCGCATTTTAGATACCCTTGCTGATATGCAAGATGTATTAGGGGGTGAACGCTATGTTGTGCTTGCCCGTGAAATGACGAAAACGTGGGAAACTATTGCAGGGGATAAATTAAGAGATCTTCGTCAATGGTTAAGTGAAGATCCGAATCGCACAAAAGGTGAAATGGTATTAATTGTAGAAGGCAAACCCAAATCAGAAGATAGTGAAGAATTTTCACCACAAGCAATTAAAGCGCTCACTTTGATTGCCAAAGAACTCCCTTTAAAAAAGGCTGCGGCGATTGTGGCTGAACTTTATGGTTATAAGAAAAATGCCTTATACCAATTTGGATTAGATAATTTAGATTAGTCAAAAAACTATCTCCCTCTTTAGCAAAGAGGGGCTAGGGGAGATTTGGCTGAATTAATTTTTATAAATTTCGGAGAACAAATGTTAAAACAGGTTTCAGATACCTTACTTGCACCAAGCAATTTATCGCATCAATCATTGCTTAATATTTTTGATGTAATGTCGCATCGTCATATTGATTATGCGGATCTTTATTTTCAATTAAGCCAAGATGAAAGCTGGGTATTAGAAGACAGCATTATTAAAGAAGGTGGCTTTCATATTGATCGCGGTGTTGGTGTGCGCGCCGTTTCGGGTGAAAAAACAGGCTTTGCGTATTCTGATCAAATCAATTTAGCCTCATTACAACAATGTGCTGAAGCTGTAAAAGGCATTGCACAAATTAAAGAAGGTAATTTAATTTCGCCTCAGGCATTTAATGCGGTGAATGCGGTTCAGCGTTATGCGGCGATTAATCCGTTAGAAAGTTTAAGTAAAGAGAAAAAGATCGAGTTATTACACTTAGTAGATCGTACAGCGCGATCTGAAGATCCTCGTGTTACACATGTTTCTGCAGCATTAAGTTCGATTTATGAAGAAGTGTTAGTCGTCGCAACAGATGGCACACTTGCCGCAGATATTCGTCCGCTTGTGCGTTTATCCATTTCTGTTCTTGTTGAAGAAGATGGCAAGCGTGAGCGTGGTAGCTGCGGTTCTGGTGGACGCTTTGGCTTAGATTGGTTCTTTGAAGTGGTAAATGGGGATATTCGTGCCGTTAATTTTGCAAAAGAAGCGGTTCGTCAAGCCCTTGTCAATTTAAGTGCGGTCGCTGCGCCAGCAGGATTAATGCCTGTGGTATTAGGGGCTGGCTGGCCTGGCGTATTGCTTCATGAAGCAGTGGGACACGGTTTAGAAGGGGATTTCAACCGCAAAGAAAGCTCTTTATTTACAGGAAAAATTGGTGAGTTAGTGACGTCGCCATTATGTACAATTGTGGATGATGGTACATTGCAAAACCGTCGTGGATCTTTGACCATTGATGATGAAGGCGTGCCAAGTCAGTGTAATGTTTTAATCAAAGACGGGATTTTGCAAGGTTACATGCAAGATAAACTCAATGCACGATTAATGGGGGGAAAACCAACGGGGAATGGTCGCCGTGAATCTTATGCGCATTTACCAATGCCACGCATGACCAATACTTATATGTTGGCGGGCCAAAGCAAATTTGAAGATTTGGTAGCTTCAGTAGATCGCGGTATTTATGCTCCGCACTTTGGTGGTGGCCAGGTAGATATTACGTCGGGTAAATTTGTATTCTCGACGTCTGAAGCTTATCTCATCGAAAAAGGCAAAATCACCAAACCGGTTAAAGGAGCAACGTTAATCGGTAGTGGTATCGATGTGATGCAAAAAGTCTCTATGGTCGCAGATAAAACAGACTTAGATCTTGGTATTGGTGTATGCGGCAAAGATGGCCAAAGCGTGCCAGTCGGCGTTGGTCAGCCTGCCTTGAAAATCGATGAAATCACCGTTGGTGGAACCAATTAAACATACAGCCCGACAAACCATGTCGGGCTTTTTGTTCCTCCATTTAAGTGCGGTCAATTTTTTAGATATTTTTATTAATCGATTTTTGATGAATAATCATTGAGTTATGTGAAAAACTAAGCGCACTATATTTCTATTTCAATCCTTTTGTGATCCCTATCACAATATCTTGTAAAACCAGTTAAAAATTTCCCCAAACAATCCCAATAAGTGGTACATTTACCGTGCATGACTTTTTGTCATTTAAGAGGTAGAGACAGGCGTGAGTTTGTCTGAAATTTTATCAACTAGAGGGAAACATTTATGTTAATTGGTGTACCTAGAGAACTGCTTGATAGCGAAAATCGTGTGGCGGCGACGCCAAAAACGGTTCAGCAGATCTTAAAGCTGGGCTTTGATGTCATCGTAGAACACGATGCGGGATTCAAAGCGAGTTTTGAAGACCAAGCATTTATCGACGCTGGCGCAAAAATTGGCTCAAGTTCAGAAGTGTGGCATTCGGATGTGATTTTTAAAGTGAATCCACCAACGGATGCAGAAATTGATCAAATGAAGGAAGGTGCAACACTTGTGAGCTTCATTTGGCGCGCACAAAATCCGGATTTAATGAAAAAACTCACGTCGAAAAAAATTAATGTATTAGCGATGGATTCGGTGCCACGTATTTCTCGTGCGCAAGCGCTTGATGCATTAAGCTCTATGGCGAATATTTCTGGTTATCGTGCGGTGATTGAAGCCGCTCATGAATTTGGTAGTTTCTTCACTGGACAAATTACTGCGGCAGGTAAAGTACCACCAGCAAAAGTGTTAGTCATTGGTGCGGGTGTAGCAGGTCTAGCGGCGATTGGTGCAGCGAATAGTCTTGGTGCGATTGTACGTGCTTTTGATTCTCGTCCAGAAGTAAAAGAACAAGTGCAAAGTATGGGCGCGTCTTTCTTAGAAATTGATTTCAAAGAAGAAGGCGGTAGCGGCGATGGTTACGCGAAAGTGATGTCAGAAGAATTTAACCGTCGTGCGATGGCGCTTTATGCGGAACAAGCCAAAGAAGTGGATATCATTATTACCACCGCGGCGATTCCAGGTAAACCAGCCCCTCGCTTAATCACGAAAGAAATGGTTGATTCCATGAAACCAGGTTCTGTGGTGGTGGACTTAGCGGCTGCAACAGGTGGTAACTGTGCTTACACTGAAGCTGGTAAAGTCGTAACCACTGAAAACCAAGTGAAAATCATTGGTTACACCGATTTCCCAAGTCGTTTACCAACACAATCTTCCCAACTTTACGGAACAAACTTAGTTAATTTATTAAAACTACTTTGTAAAGAAAAAGACGGCAAGATCAATATCGATTTTGACGATGTGGTATTACGCGGTGTGACTGTGGTACGTGATGGTGAAGAAATTCCACCAGCACAAATTCAAGTGTCAGCACAACCAAAACAAGAAGCGAAAGCGGCACAAAGTGCGGTTAAAAAAGAGGAAGAAAAACCAGCAGATCCTCGCATCAAATACGGTGTAATGGCGGGTGTAGGTGTGTTATTCCTCTGGCTTGCATCTGTGGCGCCAGCGGCATTCCTTTCTCACTTCACCGTATTCGTATTGGCTTGTGTAGTCGGTTACTATGTGGTTTGGAATGTCAGCCACGCTTTACACACACCACTTATGGCGGTAACCAATGCGATTTCAGGTATCATCATTGTGGGTGCATTACTGCAAATTAGACAGCCAACAGGCAACTTCTTTATTGATGCCTTAGCCTTTGTGGCAATCTTGGTGGCAAGCATCAACATCTTTGGTGGCTTCCGTGTAACTCAACGTATGTTGGCGATGTTTAGAAAAGGTTAAGGAGAAGACGATGTCTGAAGGTTTAGTACAAGCAGCCTATATTATCGCTGCATTACTTTTCATTATGAGCTTAGCCGGTCTTTCTAAACATGAAACGGCAAAAGCCGGTTGTTGGTATGGTATTGTCGGTATGACTATTGCCCTTGTTGCAACCATTTTTGGCCCGCAATCTGAAGGCACATTATGGATCATCATTGCAATGATCATCGGTGGCGTGATTGGTGTTCAACGTGCATTAAAAGTTGAAATGACTGAAATGCCAGAACTCGTTGCGATCCTTCACAGCTTTGTAGGTTTAGCAGCAGTGCTCGTAGGCTTTAACAGCTACGGCTTAACACATGAAACTGATCCTGTGTTAATGAATATCCATAACGTTGAAGTATTCTTAGGGATCTTCATCGGTGCGGTAACATTCACGGGTTCTATCGTAGCATTCGGTAAATTAAGCGGCAAAATCAATTCAAAAGCATTAATGCTGCCACATCGCCATAAATTAAATTTAGCGGCCTTAGTGGTTTCTGCTTTCTTGATGGTGGCATTTTTAAATAACCCGGATAATATCTTCCCAGTGTTACTCATGACTGCGATTGCACTTGCATTCGGCTGGCACTTAGTGGCATCTATCGGTGGTGCGGATATGCCGGTTGTGGTCTCAATGCTTAACTCTTATTCTGGTTGGGCAGCGGCTGCAGCAGGTTTCATGCTAAGCAATGATTTGCTTATCGTCACCGGTGCATTAGTGGGTTCTTCTGGTGCGATTCTTTCTTACATTATGTGTAAAGCGATGAACCGCTCATTTATCAGCGTTATTGCAGGTGGTTTTGGTAATGATGTTCAAGTGTCTTCAGATGAAGAACAAGGCGAACACCGTGAAACAACCGCAGAAGAAGTGGCTGAATTACTTAAAAATGCAAGCTCTGTCATCATCACGCCAGGATATGGTATGGCGGTAGCACAAGCGCAATATCCAGTAGCTGAGATTACGGCGAAATTGCGTGAGCGTGGCATTAACGTGCGTTTTGGTATTCACCCTGTTGCAGGTCGTTTACCGGGTCATATGAACGTACTTTTAGCAGAAGCAAAAGTGCCTTATGACATCGTGCTTGAAATGGATGAGATCAATGATGATTTTGCGGATACCGATGTGGTATTGGTTATCGGTGCAAACGACACCGTAAACCCAGCGGCAATGGAAGATCCAAACAGCCCAATCGCAGGTATGCCAGTGTTAGAAGTATGGAAAGCACAAAACGTTATCGTATTCAAACGCTCTATGGCGGTGGGTTACGCAGGCGTTCAAAACCCATTATTCTTCAAAGAAAACACTCAAATGCTTTTTGGTGATGCAAAAGAACGTGTTGATGACATTCTTACTGCATTAAATAAATAAGCAAAAAACTAAAGTAAAACTGACCGCACTTTGAGAGATTAAAGTGCGGTTTTTTTACATTAACGTTGAATCAAATAGCGTAATTTGGTGCCATCTTGTTCTACGCTTAATAGAGTGTAACCGTGATTTTTAGTATCAACAGGAATGTTGTTGATAGATTGAGCACAGTCACTTAATAGCTCTAAAATTTCGCCTTTCTGTAATTGGGGCATGGTTTCGAGCATCGTGATTGCTGGATACGGGCAAGGTTCACCTAGCGTATCTAACGTGTAATCTGGGGTGATGTCTTTTGGATCTTTATCTAATTTTTGAACAACGGTAAATGCCATAATAATGTCCTCTTTTTTTGAATGAATTCGTTAATATTTAATTAGCAACCACAAGCTTGTGGATTCGCTGCCGCAATTTTTGCTTTAGCCTTTTTCAAGAAGTGATGTTCCCACCAAACGACAGCGATTAAGCAGAGAATAAGCAAGCCATAATTCACTAATAAACCACCAACTGGGCCAAAGGATTTCAATAAGTTAAGTTTTTCGTAATCTAACGCAAGCACAGGGGCAAGATCGTCCCATGCGTAGGCTAAATAGGTTGAGCCAACAACATTACCCACGCCCACCCACATAAAGTGAACTTGACCTTCCATTGAGCGATACATCCAACCGGTTTCACATCCGCCCGCTAACACAATACCGAAACCAAATAATAAACCACCGATAATGGCATTTGGACCCGCCCACATGATTTTGGCTGGCACACCTAATTGAATGTAGCTGAATACGCCAAGTGTACCTACGATAATACCGAAGATAATCGCTTTTGCCATATAAGCACGGCCTGTTACCCATAAATCACGGAAGGCAGAAGTAAAGCAAATTTGAGCACGTTCGATTAACAAGCCGAAAGCTAAACCACAAAGCATTGCAAAGCCCAGTTTGACTGAGTTTGTCATCACATAAAGGGAAGCGATAAGATAGGCAAAAAAGATGACCATACCAATCCAGAAACGACGATTAGCTTGTTTCGGGTCAGTTTCTTGTAATTTTGCAGCGCCTTTTTTCAATTCTAATTTCACGCGAAATATCGGAAGTAAGGTGACTTTTACCCCCGCGTAAGTGCCTATGGCTGTCGCAATAGTGAAGAACCAAGCGTGGACAGAAAATTGTGGAATACCAGTGAAGAGAGAGGCAAGGTTACAACCCATCGCTAAACGAGCACCAAACCCCGCTAATGCACCACCAATGAGGGCTTGGACAATACGACGTTTGTGTGGTTGATTACGCCATTTTACGTTGTTTGCCCAAAGTGCAGCAGAAATACACCCCGCAAACATACCTAAAATCATCACACCATCAATACGGGTGAAGATCGTGCCTTGCATGCCGATAATTTTATAATAGCTCCAGTCGGACACATCCACGCCTAGCGCTTGCAAAGCATGACCGCCCCAACGGGTAAATTCTCCTGTAACCGCCCAATAAGTGCCGGTTACCCCAAAGTAATAAGCTGAAATGAGCCCCGCAGCAATGACTGCCGCGACAGGATTCCAGTATTTGATCAGATAATTTTGTTTGAATTGCTGCAAAATCTCTTTCATGAGTGAGTAAATCCTTAAAATGAAATGATGATTTGCAAGTGCGGTATAAAATGAAGAGATTTTTGAAGTGTCTGCCATTTTCCTATACACAAAACTTGCGATATAAGACAAATGAATTGTCGAGCAAGATAATAGCATTTGTTTTTTGTTAATGCACGAGGGGAGGGATAATTATTTGTGGGTAATTTAGGATTTAGACAGACTTACTGTCTGTCTAAATGTTAAGAGAAAACTTAAACGGGCAATTTCATTTCTCGTACACGCATGGTTAATCCATCGATTAACAATAAGCGTCCACATAAATTTGAACCGATTTTTAACCGCACTTTGATGGCTTCTAAGGCTTGAATAGAGCCCACAATCCCCACGATTGGCGCCAGTACGCCAGCTTCTACACAGCTTAAAACATTTTGTCCAAAGAGTTGGCTAAGTTGGCGATAGGTTGGGGTATTGGGTTCATAAGTAAAGACGGAAATCTGTCCTTCTAAACGGATTGCAGCACCAGAAACAAGCGGGGTCTTCGCTTGTTCGCACCCACGATCGAGCGCATTACGAATATCCACGTTATCGGTACAATCTAATATCACATCAAAGTGCGGTATGATTTCCGCGAATTTTTCTTCGGAAAGTTGTGCATTGATGGTTTCAATTTCGACATGAGGATTAATCTGCTGCAAGGCGATTTTTGCCGATTCCACTTTAGGCATATTCAATCGGCTATCCGTATGCAACACCTGACGTTGCAAATTAGAAAGCGATACGGTGTCAAAATCCAATAAGGTTAAATGACCCACGCCAGCGGCGGCAAGATATTGACTTGCCGCACAGCCTAAACCGCCTAGACCGACAATTAACATTCGGCTGTCTTTCAGCTTTTCTTGTCCGTCAAAATCAACCGCTTTTAAGATGATTTGGCGGTTATAACGCAGTTCTTCTTCGTAGCTTAATTCAGCCATTATTGCCCCAATAGGTGATTAAACGGTTCAATGGTGACGATTTCGCCCGCAGACACATTACCACGATCTTTTTCAAGACGAATAAAACAGTTACTTTTCACAAAGGAACTGAATAAATGCGAGCCTTGGAAACCCACCGGTTGCACTTCAAGTTGACCATTTTCATTGATTTGATAGAAACCACGTTGGAAATCTAAACGTCCTGGCGCTTTTTTCAAATTGGTTTGGGCAATCGCTTGAAAGTGCGGTTGTTTTTTCGGGTGTTTTTTACCGCTTAATTTGGCGATAGCAGGTTGAACCAATTGATAGAATGTCACTAATGCAGAAACGGGATTGCCGGGTAAACCGCAGAACCAAGCATTTTCTAATTTACCGAAAGCAAATGGCTTGCCGGGTTTCATTGCAATTTTCCAGAAATTCACTTGACCCACTTTTTCTAATACGGTTTTCGTGAAGTCAGCTTCACCCACCGAAACGCCACCGCTTGTGATCATAAGATCGGCCTGAGCTTGTGCTTTCACAAAGGCCGCTTCAAATTCTGCTTGGTTATCCGGCAGAATACCAAAATCGAGCACATTGCAATTTAACTTTTCGAGCATTAATTTGACGGTGAAACGGTTGGTATCGTAGATTTGTCCCGCTTGTAATGGTTGGCCGACAGGCACTAATTCATCACCCGTTGAAAGCACGGCCACTTTTAAGCGAGGGTAAGCTTTCACTTCAGCGATGCCTAATGACGCGAGTAAAGGTAAAGAAACGGCATTTAACTCATCCCCTTGATGTAATACCACATCACCTTTTTTCACATCTTCACCAATACGGCGAATATTCTGATTCGCTTTAGGTAATGCTGCAAAGGTAACAGAACCATCTTCATTGACAGTGACCTCTTCTTGCATAACTATCGCATCAGCACCTTCAGGAATCATCGCCCCCGTCATAATTCTGACCGCACTTTGAGCTACCCATTCCCCTTGAAATGGATTACCCGCAAAGGATTTTCCTGCGACAGAAAGCGTCATGGATTGCTGTAAATCGGCTAAACGAACTGCATAGCCATCCATCGCAGAGTTATCAAAAGAAGGCACGTTAATCGGAGAAATCACATCTTCCGCACAGATACGATCTGCAGCTTCAGTTAAAGCCAGTGTTTCAGTTTTTGTTGGGAAGGGAAGTTGGTTGAGCATTTGCGCCAAGGCATCTTCAAGTGGCAACATAATCAATCCTTTGGGTTGAGCAAAATAAACGTGGATATATTGTAGCCCGAAATACAATATGAAGGAAATTAATAAATTAGGGTGATTTTTCGCATTTTACGAATAATTCATCTTTTGTTAAAATAACACAATATTTTTTATAAATGGAAAGTAAATGAACGCGATTTCACCTGATGCGGAAAGTGTCCGCCGAGCCTTGGTAGCCAAAGGCATCGAAACACCAATGATTGATCCGACTCAATGTAAAGATGAGCGCCGTGCGGCGATTGCTTCGCATATGCGTGAAGTGATGGAATTGATTGGATTAGATCTGCATGATGATAGTTTAGAAGAAACGCCAAATCGCTTAGCCAAAATGTTTATTGATGAAATTTTCAGTGGAATGGATTATGCCAATTTCCCGAAAATGACGAAAATCAAAAACCAAATGAAAGTGAGCGAAATGGTGCAAGTGAATGACATCACCTTGACCAGTACTTGCGAGCATCATTTTGTGACAATTGATGGCAATGTTGCTGTCGCATATTATCCAAAAGATTGGGTGATTGGCTTGTCTAAAATCAATCGCATTGTGGCGTTTTTTGCGCAACGCCCACAAGTACAAGAGCGTTTAACTGAACAGCTTTTAACGGCATTTCAAACCATTTTAGAAACTGATGATGTGGCCGTTTATGTGAAAGCAACACATTTCTGTGTGAAAGCTCGCGGAGTAAAAGATACCCACAGTTATACCGTGACATCAGCCTATGGCGGGGTCTTTTTAGAAGATCGCGAAACTCGAAAAGAATTTTTATCTTCTATTTAGAAATAACGAAAAAAGCACCGAGCATTCGGTGCTTTTTTATGTTTTTAGCTTCGAACACTTAATTTCTCAAATTCATCGAAGAATGTTGGGAAGGTTTTAGCCGTACATTTTGGATCTAAAATCGTGACGGGGGTATCCGATAAAGCAATCAACGCAAAGCACATTGCCATACGGTGATCGTTATAAGTCTCAATTTCGGCATGTTTAAATTGAGAAAGGGGAAGCGGTTGAATTCGAATAAAATCTTCACCTTCTTCAACCTCTGCACCGACTTTTCGTAACTCGGCAGCCATAGCTGAAAGGCGATCGGTCTCTTTCACACGCCAGTTATAAATGTTGCGAATAACGGTTTCACCCTTGGCAAATAAAGCGGTTGTGGCAATCGTCATAGCCGCATCAGGAATGTGGTTCATATCCATATCAATGCCGTGGAGTTCAGCTTGTTCTGCTTGAATAAAATCTTCACCCCAAGTGATTTTAGCGCCCATTTTTTCTAGCACGTCAGCAAATAGGCGGTCGCCTTGAATGGAATGTTTGCCAATTCCCGTCACTTTTACGTTGCCTTTAATCGCGGCAGCGGCAAAGAAATAAGAGGCAGATGAGGCATCACCTTCGACCATGTATTTGCCAGGTGAAACATAGGATTGGTTACCTTTCACCTTAAACACTTGATAATGTTGATTTTCAACCGAAACACCAAAATCTTTCATCATCGCGAGGGTAATATCAATATAAGGTTTTGAAACTAAATCACCCACAATATGGATATCTAAATCGCCTTCAGCAAGAGGCGCAGTCATTAAAAGTGCGGTCAAAAATTGAGAAGAAATTGAACCGTCAATTTTAATCATGCCACCTTTAATCCCTTGATTACGAATTGCAACTGGTGGGTAACCGTCATTTTCTAAATAACGAACATTGGCGCCTGCTTGAAGAAGTGCATCAACCAAATGTTTGATTGGACGCTCTTTCATACGGGGCTCACCAGTCAAAATAACTTCGCCTTCTGTATCGCCTTTTAAACAAAGCGCAGCGGTTAAAGGTCGCATAGCGGTGCCAGCATTGCCTAGAAACAGCGACAAGCCATTTTCAACCTGAAATGCGCCACCTAAGCCTTCAACTTCACAGCAAGTTTTGTCTTCGGATAGTTGGTAATTCACCCCTAAAGATTTAAGGGCATTTAACATATGACGAATGTCATCACTGTCTAACAAGTTAGTGACCGTTGTGGTGCCTTTAGCTAATGCTGCTAATAATAATGCACGGTTTGATAAACTTTTCGAGCCAGGTAAGTTGATCTCACCTTCAATGCGAGAAATTGGCTCTAAAGTGATTGCTTTCATTACAAGACCACCGTTTTATTTTTATACACAAAAATACGATCATGTAAGGCAAGATCAAGCGCACGGCTTAATACGGTTTTTTCCACATCACGGCCTGCACGCATCATGGCATCGGCAGAGTAAGTGTGATCCACATTTATTACATTTTGCATAATGATCGGACCTTGATCTAATTCATTATTAATAAAGTGAGCCGTTGCACCAATAATTTTTACGCCACGTTCATAGGCTTGTTGATAGGGTTTTGCTCCAATAAATGCGGGTAAGAATGAATGGTGAATATTGATGACGCGATTGGGATAACGCGCCACGAATTCTGGATTTAATACACGCATATATTTAGCTAACACAATATAATCAGGTGCATATTCATCAATTTTTTCAGCGAGTAATTTATCGTGTTCCACACGAGTGAGCCCTTCATGACTGACACAATGGAATGGAATATCAAAGCGTTCAACTAATTCGCGTAAATTATCGTGATTTCCAATTACTGCCGCAATTTCTACATCTAATGCACCGTAGTAATTTTTCATTAAAATATCACCTAAACAGTGCGCTTCTTTAGTCACTAAAATTACGATACGTTTACGTTTTGCACTGATTAGCCGACAGTTTGTCCCTTTCGGCAAACTATAATCTAAATCAGCTAGCAAGGTGTCTTCATTAAAAATCCCTTCTAACTCTGTACGCATAAAGAAATGCTTCGTTTCAAAATCAACGAACTCATTATTATGAAGGATATTTAATTGATGTTTGTAACAAATATTGGTGATTTTGGCGATTAAGCCTTTATCATCAGGACAGTCCGTCAGTAATATTTTCTTTTCTAACATAATGAATATTTTGCAAGGTAAATAAAAAAAGAGAACCCATAAAAATGGGTTCTATATAGTTGATAATGAAATTAGATTTCGAAAGAAGCTAAAGAAGCACCTTTATCTAAGGCCTTTTGGATCACTCGAGGTGTACGGCCTTGGCCCGTCCATGTTCTTTCTTGACCTGTTTCATCAGTATATTTGTATTTTGCTGGACGAGGTTCACGTTTTTTACGAATTGAAGCTGGGGCAATACCAATAATTGCCGTTAATTCTTCTGCCGTGATACCTTCTTGTTTAATTAACTCTTTATATTTGGCAATACGAGCACGACGTTCTTGTTCAGCTTGTTTAATTTCAGCGGCTTGAGCGCGTTTTTCTTCAACAGCAGCTTGTAATTTTAAAAGTGAATTTTCAGCTTGCTCTAATGTTAAATCGCGTATAGCTGCGCGCAAGCTACGAAGATTAGTTAAACCTTTTGTTAATTCGTTCATTACGACCTCTTTTTACGTGTGTGAATGCTTAATTGTTTTCAAAACATATGATAGCGAAAATAATATATTTGGTAAATATGAATTAACAAAAATAAAATAATTAATTAGTCGAATGTCATTATATTTATATTATCAATTGAATTATTCTTATATTGTTTTCCTCATATAGAGGTTAAATTTCTTAACAAACACGCAACAATCTTATAAGTAATGGTAAATCAAACAATCGATCTAGGAAAAAACATAAGATTTTATTGGTAATATTATTCGTTTTAATGTAATCTTTCTCCATCCTATACAACAGTAGAGGTGCGATTACTATAAGTATTTTCTTAGAGTGGATAACGTTGAAGAGAAAGGAAAGGAGTGATTGCCGAAATCGAATAAAAGTCATTTTATTCGGTTGGTTGCGTGTTCGAAAGGAACGTGACTGTCATAGTTTTATGTATTAACTATGGAGTGCTACGGTTCGGTCTGGTTATACTTGGTTGTATCTTTTCTTGCCGTTGTCTCCATTAATTTATAGGTATAACTTAATGGAACTAATTGATTATTCTTCATCTATTTATTCAATTATACCCGCATTACTTGCGATTATTTTAGCGATTGCAACACGTCGGGTTTTGGTGTCTCTGAGTGCAGGGATTGTTGTCGGTGCATTAATGTTGGTTAATTTCAACCCATTGAATGCATTCATTTATTTAAAAGATAATGTTATTGCATTAGTTTATAGTAACGAAGAAGGCATGAATTCAAATATGAATATCGTGTTTTTCTTAGTTTTGCTTGGCGTATTGACCGCACTTTTAACCGTGTCAGGCAGCAACCGTGCGTTTGCTGAATGGGCACAGAATAAAATTAAAGGTCGTCGTGGTGCGAAATTATTAGCGGCATCTTTAGTGTTTGTGACATTTATCGATGATTACTTCCATAGTCTTGCTGTCGGTGCTATTGCTCGTCCAGTCACTGATCGTTTTAACGTTTCTCGTGCAAAATTAGCGTATATCCTTGACTCCACTGCTGCACCAATGTGTGTCATGATGCCAGTATCAAGCTGGGGAGCATATATTATTACTCTCGTAGCAGGTTTATTGGCGACTTACTCTATTACCTCTTATACGCCTATGGGCGCATTCGTTGCGATGAGCTCAATGAACTACTATGCGATCTTCTCATTATTAATGGTGTTCTTTGTTGCTTATTTCTCATTTGATATTGCATCAATGGCTCGTCATGAAAAATTAGCCATGGAACGTGATTATAAAGAAGAAGTCATTGAAGGTGTAAAAGGTAAAGTTCGTAATTTAATTTTACCGATTGTGGTTTTAATTGTGGTGACTGTATTTATGATGATCCACACGGGGAGTGAAGCTTTAGCAGCAGATGGAAAACCATTTAGTCTCTTAGGTGCATTTGAAAATACAACCGTCGGTATTTCGCTTGTGGTTGGTGGTTCAAGTGCGGTTGCAATGTCAACATTATTGATTATCCTTGAGCGTCAAGTTTCTTTACAAGAATATGGAAAAGCCTGGATTGTTGGTATTAAATCGATGTTAGGGGCAATAGCAATCTTATTTTTTGCTTGGACAATAAATAAAGTCGTTGGTGATGCACAAACCGGTAAATATTTATCTTCTTTAGTGAGTGGCAGTATTCCAGTTCAATTTTTGCCTGTTATTTTGTTTGTTCTCGGTGCGGTAATGGCATTCTCAACAGGGACAAGTTGGGGAACATTCGGGATTATGTTGCCAATCGCAGCAGCAATGGCGACTAATTCAGCACCAGAGTTATTACTCCCTTGTCTTTCAGCCGTAATGGCTGGTGCAGTATGTGGAGACCATTGTTCACCGGTTTCTGATACGACGATTTTGTCATCAACTGGGGCGAAATGTAACCATATGGATCACGTCACCACACAATTACCGTATGCGGCAACAGTAGCAACAGCAAGTGCTGTCGGTTACATTGTAGTTGGTTTTACAAAATCAGGTTTAGCGGGATTTGTTACAACTGCAGCAGTATTAGTTGCTTTAGTGTTTATCGTGAAAAAACGTTAATTGATAAGTGAAATAAAAGAGGGCGTATCATATGCGCCCTCTTTGTATCGGTTATAAAATTAGAGTAATGGACTAAACAAGAAAAATAACCGTTCGATAATTCGATGATAGAGAGGGCGATTAAGCCATTCTTGCATATCGAGTTTAGATGAATTCGCTAAGTAATTTTCGTGGAGTATTGCGACTTCGTTAGCAAAATTACGATCTTCAACGGCAATGGTGATTTCAAAATTAAGTAAAAAACTACGCAAATCCATATTTACTGTACCAACAAGTGCAAGTTTATTGTCAATCAGCACACTCTTTGTATGCAGAAGCCCCGCCTCAAAATGATAAATTTTTACACCCGCTTCAAGTAAATCATCAAAAAAAGTTCGGCTTGCCCAGCGAACCATTAAGGAATCATTTTGTTTCGGTAAAATAAGCGTGATATCAACGCCACGGAATGCGGCAATACGTAATGCTTCAGCGATATTGTGACTTGGTACAAAGTAAGGCGAGGTGATAACAATACTTTCCCTTGCTGCATAAATGGCTGTAGCAAGAGATTGAGCGATTAGATCATCAGGAAAAGCGGGTCCACTCGCAATGACTTGCACTGAATGCGTGTCGTTATCGTCAATTTCCACAATCGGGCAGTTTGGTAATAAAAGGGGTAATTCTTCCGTCGTTTCAATTTCCCAATCCCAAGCGTGTAGGCTGTTTAAAATCGGCGAAACAGGACCATTAATTCGCACCATTATATCTACCCAATTGCCCACATTACTTTCTTGTTTAAAGAAATTGGGATCCACCATATTCATACTACCTGTATAGGAAATTTGATTATCAATGACGATAATTTTACGGTGTTGGCGTAAATCAATTCGGTTGAAGAACATGCGGAATAAGTTTACGTGTAATGCTTCTGTAATCTCAATGCCTTTCGTTCGCATTGCTTTACAAATAGGGCTTTTCAAAAAAGCATGACTGCCAACGGAATCGAGTAAAAGACAAACTTTTACTCCACGTTGTACAGCTTCTTCTAAGGCTTGTTTCACCTCATTAATCAGGCCATTATTGCTCCAAATATAGAACACCATATTAATGGAGTGGCGAGCTTGTTGAATATCACCGATGATACTTCGAATAATAGTTTCCGGGGTATCGAGAATATGTAATTCATTGCCTCGAATATTCGGAATGCCTAAGCGTTGGTGGACTAATTTAAATAAAGCACGATAACGTGGATCTTTAGAATGAGTGACCAGATCTTTTTGTTCTGAAAGTTGCTGAAGCCATTGCGTATATTTAGGTTTTAACAACTGAAATGCTTTTGCTCGGCGAGTACCGAGTTTAACTTCACCAAAAACCAGATAGGCAATGACACCAATCAGCGGCACGAGGTAAATAATCATTAGCCATGACAACGTAGCGGAGACAGCTTGTTTTTTGACGAGCAAACGCAATGTAACAGAAATAACCGCAACCCAAATTAACACGGGAATAATATAAACCAGTATAATATGTTCAACATTCATTAATTTTTGACCGCACTTATGAAATTAGACATTATTTATCAGACCGATGATTTTATCATTATTTACAAGCCTTGTGGGTTGAGCGTACATAAAGATCAAAGCGAAATGGGTTTAACTACTTTGCTTGCTGAGCAGCTTGGTGTGCCACAAGTTTGGCTTGTACATCGGTTAGATAAAGTGACATCAGGTTTACTCATTTTGGCATTGAACGCCGAAAGTGCGGCTGAATTTTTCCGACTTTTTTCTGAACACCAGATTCAAAAAACGTATCTTGCCCTTAGCAATCAGAAACCCAAAAAGAAACAAGGATTGATTGTCGGTGATATGCAAAAGGCCAGAAACGGTGCTTGGAAACTTTGCCAATCGAAAGAAAATCCAGCAATTACTCGCTTTGAGAGTACGAATTGTGAACCCAATTTACGCTTATTTTTTTTGAAACCACAAACGGGTAAAACCCATCAATTACGTGTAGCGATGAAAAGCTTAGGTAGCCCGATTTTAGGCGATGCGATTTATGGTAAAAACACTGAAAAAATTGACCGCACTTATTTACACGCCGCCAGATTGCAATTTGAATTTAAAGGTCAGGCATTTGATGTATTTGTTGCGCCCAAAGAAGGAGCGTGGTGGCATCGTGAGAATGTGAAATCTTACATTCAAGAAATTGGCTCAGCAAGTACTGAGCCAAACAGTGAGAGCGAATTATTTAGCTAATCCAATACCCGTATAGCCACGTTCACGCATCGTAGCTTCTTTGGATTTTCTAATTAAAGTTTCAATCGTCATGCCTTGTACAAGAATTGAGAAAGCCACGACGGAATATGTCATGCCGAGAATCAGATCGCGCACATCCATTTCTAATCCCTCAATGTAAAATTGACCACTTGGAATAGAAAGCGCCATAGCCAGCGCTAATCCACCTCGTAATGCGCCCCAAGTAAGGACTTTCATTGTATAGGGATTGTATTTACGATAGCGTTTCATCACTTGGAATGGTAACCAAACACTTGCATAGCGACAGATTAAGCAAACCGGAATAGCGAGGAAAATTAAGATTAAACCTTGCCAAGACACATGAATCAATAAAATCGCTAAACCTATCAATATGAAGAGTAAGGAGTTGAGGAAGTGATCAATCATTTCCCAAAAATGATCTAGATAACGCTGACTTTGTTTAGAGAAACCGGTATATCTTGTCCAATTCCCAATTAAAATCCCCGCGACAACCATAGCTAGTGCACCTGAGACGTGTAAGAGATTAGCAAGCATAAAACCCGCGGTTGGCACGATTAAGGTCAAGAGAATCTCTAATGAACCATCATCGGTAGCAGAAATAAGATAGTGAGCAAATAATCCTAAAACCAATCCAAATGCTATTCCACCCAATGCTTCTTTTAAAAATAAATGTAAAATACCGCTAGCTGTTGGCTCGTGACCACCAAATGCAACCGCAAAAACTGTCGTGAAAATGACTAAACCAATCCCATCATTAAAAAGTGATTCACCTTCAACTTGCATAGAGAGACGCTTTGGCGCTTTTAAGTTTTTGATAATGGCGAGTACGGCAATAGGGTCATCAGGAGAAATAAGCGCACCAAACAAAATGCAGTAAATTAGATCAATATGCCATCCGAAAAGTAAGGCTATACCATAAAGTAAAAAACCAATAAAAAAGGTAGAGGCTAATGTTGAGAATAAGGCAAAGGTGGTAATTTCCCATTTTTGATTATTCAGCACAGGAAGTTTAATGCCTAATGCACCAGCAAAAAGTAGAAATCCTAAAATACCGTTCAGCAAGAAATCTTTAAAATCAATACGTTCAATAACTCGCGTCGCAATTTCGTCTAAATTAAACCAGTTTAAATAGCCCAATAAAACGAGAAAGAGTGACCCCGCCATGGATGTTGCCGTAATAGCAATGGTATATTGAATATTATCGTTCAATTTACGAGTGATAAAACTGATTAGAATAGCGATAGTGGTGAGAAAACACAGATAAGTATAGATATTCATAAAATGATCCGAGCAAGTAGTAAAACTCGCTCAGTATAAGCAAGTTGATTTAATTTATAAAGTAGGATTTAGGAAAAGTGCGGTTAAAATTTCAATTATTTTGTATAATAGTCATTATTTTTCACATCAGGAATAGAAATGAAATTTATCTCTTTTAATATTAATGGGCTAAGAGCTCGTCCTCATCAACTAGAAGCTATGATTGAAAAATATCAACCCGATGTAATTGGTTTACAAGAAATTAAAGTGGCGGATGAAGATTTTCCGTATGCAATTACCGAAAATCTGGGGTATCACGTTTTTCACCATGGACAAAAAGGGCATTACGGTGTCGCCCTGTTAACTAAACAAGAACCAAAAGCGGTGCGTCGTGGTTTTCCAACGGATAATGAAGATGCGCAAAAACGCATTATTATGGCGGATTTAGAAACACCATTTGGTTTGTTAACGGTAATCAATGGCTATTTCCCACAAGGCGAAAGTCGTGCACATGAAACCAAGTTTCCGGCAAAAGAAAAATTTTATGCGGATCTTCAACGCTATTTAGAACAAGATCACGATAAAGCCAATCCAGTGTTAATTATGGGAGATATGAATATTAGCCCAAGCGATTTAGATATTGGCATTGGCGATGAAAACCGCAAACGTTGGTTGCGTACTGGAAAATGTTCATTCTTGCCCGAAGAGCGAGAATGGTATCAACGCTTATACGATTATGGATTGGAAGACACGTTCCGCAAATTAAACCCAACAGTCAATGACAAGTTCTCGTGGTTTGATTATCGCTCAAAAGGTTTTGATGACAACCGTGGATTACGTATCGATCATATTTTAGTGAATCATCAATTAGCAGAGCGTTGCGTTGATGTCGGTATTGCATTGGATATTCGTGCGATGGAAAAACCGTCAGATCACGCACCAATTTGGGCTGAATTTAAATAGGAAAGCAACATGGATATGGCAAATTGGCAGAATTATCGTTCACAAGTAAATGGTATGCCTGCCGTATTTACTGCAAATATTGAAGATTTAGATGTTTACCATGGTAAACATCTTAGTAAGGTTGTGCAATTTACCGTGCCTTATCAAGGTGATGAGGACGGTTTGCCGAATGAAGACGAATATGAAAAATTGATTAATCGCCTTTTTAAAATCCTTGCACAATTGACCGCGCTTCCAAATGTATTCTTTGCCGGGCATTTTATTTGCAACCATCAGGCAAAAATGCATTTTTATTGTGAACATGATGCTTTACTTAAAGAAACCCTTCAACAACTTGATTTTGTTTCAGAAATCAACGTGCAGAATGATCCAAATTGGGATACCTATTTCGATTTCTTGTTGGCTTCACCATTAGAAATGAAATTAAATGCGACAGAAGAAATTTTGAGCATGCTGAATAGCAAAGGGCGTAATTTAAGCGACATTTATTTGATCGAACATACTTTCCATTTTGATGACGAAGAGAAAATGTTTCCTTTTATGGATGAATTGACGCTCGGACAAGTGTCTTTTAATACGCTGAAATATTCTAGCCAAGCGATTCAAACAGAAGAAGATGAAGAACCTTACTTTATGGTGAAATTGGAGCAAGAACTTTCATTAGACAGTAATGAGATCTTCCAGTGGGTAGAGCGCTTTGAAAAGCTAGCCGTAGAATTTTCAGGCGATTATATTGGTTGGGAGTGCGATAATTTAATCGACGACCATTCAGTGCTAAATTAGTGCGATAATTCGTCAAGCAGTATAGTTTAGATAAAAATAAAGCCCATCAATACGATGGGCTTAAATTCTTTTGGCTACTAATTTAGGATTCGTAAAAGGAGACAAACGAAAGCTAAACCAAAAGAGAAATTTGGCTCCTCCTGCGGGACTCGAACCTGCGACATATGGATTAACAGTCCACCGTTCTACCGACTGAACTAAGGAGGAATAAATTTAGTATCACAAAGAATAGGCGCGCATTTTAATGAGCGGTCCATTCCTTGTCAAGGCCAAAAATGAAAAAAAGTATAAAATTTTTTGCACTTTTTTCTATCCACAAAGCCTGTGGATAACTTTGTGGATTGTTTTTGTTTAAAATGGTCAACCACTGGTGCAGACTGGCTTTTCCTTAAATTGTTCATCTATTAGCCATAAGTGGATATTCTTTTAAATATCAATACGTTGCATAAAGTCCAGCAAAAAAAATAAAATATTTTTCAATTTTGAAGTGTTTCAGACTTGACACGCCTAAGTATGTGTAAAACTTGGATTTTTATCGCTCAATTTGGAGTAATAAATGTGCTAAAATAGTCACACTTCTAAAACAGTTAAAAAATTGACCGCACTTATGGCAGAGAAAATTAATACTAAGCCTTTTATCCTTCATTCTGATTTTAAACCCTCCGGTGATCAACCCCAAGCAATCGAAAAATTAGTTGAAAATTTAGAGGATGGTTTGGCCCATCAAACCCTTCTAGGGGTAACCGGGTCAGGCAAAACATTTACCATTGCAAATGTCATAGCGACATTAAATCGCCCAGCGATGTTACTTGCCCCAAATAAAACCCTCGCTGCTCAGCTTTATGCGGAAATGAAAGCGTTTTTTCCAGAAAATGCAGTGGAATATTTCGTCTCATACTATGATTACTATCAGCCGGAAGCCTATGTACCGAGTAGTGATACCTTTATTGAGAAAGATGCTTCCATTAATGATCAAATTGAACAGATGCGTCTTTCTGCCACGAAGTCATTCTTAGAACGTCGAGATACTATCGTAGTGGCGTCCGTATCAGCGATTTATGGTTTGGGTGATCCAGATAGCTATTTGAAGATGATGTTGCATTTACAACAAGGTGCAATTATCGATCAACGTCAGATTTTAGCGAAGTTGGCAGAATTGCAATATACAAGAAACGATCAAGCCTTTCAGCGTGGTACATTCCGTGTGCGTGGCGAAGTGATTGATATTTTCCCTGCAGAATCTGACGATCGAGCGGTACGAATTGAATTATTTGATGATGAAATTGAACGTTTAAGTTTATTTGATCCTTTAACTGGCACAAGTTTTGGTGCAGTTCCGCGTTTTACGGTGTATCCGAAAACCCACTATGTGACGCCAAGAGAGCGTATTTTAGATGCCATTGAAAAAATCAAAGCGGAGCTTGTGCAACGCCGTGAATATTTCATCAAGGAACATAAATTGCTGGAAGAGCAGCGTATTACTCAACGTACACAATTTGATATTGAGATGATGAATGAGCTCGGTTATTGCTCAGGAATCGAAAACTATTCACGTTACCTTTCTGGCAGAAATGAAGGTGAACCGCCTCCGACATTATTTGATTATATGCCGTCTGATGCGATTTTGATTATTGATGAATCACACGTGACTGTGCCGCAAATTGGCGGAATGTATCGTGGTGACCGTTCACGTAAAGAAACCTTGGTGGAATATGGTTTCCGTTTGCCTTCAGCATTGGATAACCGTCCATTACGCTTTGAAGAGTTTGAACGTTTAGCGCCGCAGACGATTTACGTTTCCGCAACACCAGGCCCTTATGAGTTAGAAAAATCAGGAACTGAAATAGTTGATCAGGTGGTACGTCCAACAGGCTTACTCGATCCGCAAATTGAAATTCGTCCAGTATCCATTCAAGTAGATGATTTACTGTCAGAAGCTCGCCAAAGAGCGGATAAAAATGAGCGTGTTTTAGTCACCACGCTAACGAAGAAAATGGCGGAAGATTTAACGGATTACTTAGATGAACACGGCATTCGTGTGCGTTATCTGCATTCTGATATTGATACGGTTGAGCGTGTAGAGATTATTCGTGATTTACGTTTAGGCGAGTTTGATGTGTTGGTCGGTATCAACTTGTTACGTGAGGGCTTGGATATTCCAGAAGTTTCTCTTGTCGCCATTTTAGATGCAGATAAAGAAGGTTTCTTGCGTTCTGAGCGTTCTTTAATCCAAACCATCGGTCGAGCCGCTCGAAACTTGAACGGTAAAGCGATTTTGTATGCTGATAGCATGACTAAATCTATGGAAAAAGCCATTACCGAAACGAATCGCCGTCGTGAAAAACAAATGAAATACAATGAAGAGCATGGTATTGTTCCACAGGCATTGAATAAGAAAGTTGGCGAGTTGTTAGATATTGGTCAAGGTGCAAATCAAAAAGCGAAATCGAAACAGCGTGGAAAAACGGCAGCTGAACCGACCGCACTTTACAATACACCTAAATCCGCCAAAGAATACCAACAACAAATTAAGAAATTGGAACAACAAATGTATAAATTTGCTCAAGATCTCGAGTTTGAAAAAGCCGCCGCAGTACGCGATCAGCTTCATCAATTAAGGGAGCAGTTTATGATATCGGAATAAAGTAAAAGAGCGGTCAAATCAAATTGACCGCTCTTTCATTTTATTGCACTAATAAGTAGAAGTTGTTTTGACCACGTAAGATATTAAGTGCAATGGCAGATGGTTTTTCATCTAGCGCTTTGCGTAAGTCTTGTATGCTTTCAATTGGCTGACGGTTGATGCCGATGATGATATCACCTGATTTTAAGCCGCGTTGTGCTGCCATTGAATTTGGCTGTACTTTGCTAATTTCCACACCTTTCACGCCTTTTACATCATAGTTGTTTAAGGTTGCACCGTCTAATGCAGGAAGTTCGGTTTTACTTGTTGTTGGTGTACCATCGTCTGCTTGCAAGGTCACTTTTACGTTTTCAGTTTTACCATCTCGTAAGTAAGTGAGCTCAATTTCTTTACCAACACCAGAAGTCGCGATTTTTGCACGCATTTCGGCAAAGCTTGAGATTTTTTGACCATTCATTGCGGTAATCACATCACCCGCTTTTAAGCCCGCTTTTTCGGCAGCAGAATTTGGAATGACTTCACTCACAAAAGCACCTTGTTGCGCACTGACATTAAAGACTTTTGCCAAGTCTGCATTTAATTCGCCACCTTTAATACCGAGTAAACCACGGCGTACTTCACCAAATTCTAAGATTTGTTGAACGAGATTGTTGGCTTGGTTGCTTGGAATTGCAAAGGCGATCCCAGCGTTACCGCCACTTGGAGAAATAATTGCGGTATTAATGCCAATTAATTCACCTCGTAAATTCAATAATGCACCACCAGAGTTACCACGGTTTACCGCAGCATCGGTTTGAATATAGTTTTCATACGCTCCGCTATCTGAACCAGTAGAGCGGCCAAGTGCTGAAACGATACCAGAGGTTACAGTTTGACCTAAACCAAATGGGTTACCGATAGCCACAGTAAAATCACCGACACGTAATTTATCGGAGTCCGCCATTTTGATAGCAGTAAGATTAGTTGGTTTTTCAATTTGTACTAAAGCGATATCAGATTGTTCGTCTTTTCCAACGAGTTTTGCTTTGAATTCACGTCCGTCTTGTAATTTTGCGGTAATTTTATCCGCACCATCTACCACGTGATTGTTAGTTAAAACATAGCCTTTATCTGCATTGATGATCACGCCAGAACCTAAACCACGGAAGTTGCGTGATGAGCCACGGTTTCCACCAAATTGTTCGCCAAATTGATCACCAAAGAAAAATTTAAATTCTTCTGGAATATCATCAGGTAATACTGAACGGCTGTTTGCTTTTGCTTTGCCTTCAACAGAAAGAGTCACGACTGCTGCTTGCGCTTTTTCTAACATTGGCGCAAGGCTGCCTTGTTCTACGATTTCATTCGGAATAGCTGCTTGAGCGGATAAAGAGGTCGCAAATACGCTTAAACCTAATGCGATACCGGTTAATACAAAATTTCTTTTCTTCATAAGTTCTCCAAGTAAAAATAAATGACTGAATCAGTGTTCAATCAGACAAAAAAATGAGGGGAATGTTCAGTAAAAACAAGGGAGTTTAAAAAATATTTAAAAAAGTGCGGTTGGAATTGAAATTGTTTTTTATGACCACATTTTATTTAAATTTATTTATTCATTTTAGAGGATAAAAGAATAATCTATTTTAAATGGAGCAGGTACAACCTATTTTTACGCCAAAATCCTTGCCAGATAAGGTGAAAGGTAGTTTAATAACGAGTTACTAGGATTGCTTAACGAGTACAAGTTTTATGCAATTGTATAAAATTAGTGTATGAATTCAAATGAACTAGTTTACTAGTACAAAAAATGGGTGTAGAGTAACGCCATGAGATTGAAACACAACATTTAAGATTTAGAGAGTGACATATGGCGACGAAGAAAGAAGAAATCGAAGTAAAAGTTGCAAATGATGATACCCGAATTGAAAAAGTCGATCAGGTATTACCTCCCATTGCCTTATTAGAAAAATTTCCTGCAAGTGAAGAAGCGGCAGATTTAGTTCATGAAACCCGTTTGCATGCGCACAATATTATTCATGGTAAAGAAGATCGTTTACTTGTAGTAATTGGCCCTTGTTCGATTCATGATCCTAAAGCCGCATTAGATTATGCTAAACGTTTAAAAGTATTACGTGATGAATATAAAGATACACTTGAAGTGGTGATGCGCGTTTACTTTGAAAAACCGCGTACAACAGTGGGTTGGAAAGGCTTAATTAATGATCCTTATTTAAATGATACATATCGTTTAAATGATGGTTTGCGTATTGCACGTAAATTATTATCTGACATCAATAACTTAGGCGTACCATCAGCAGGTGAGTTCTTAGATATGATCACACCACAATATGTAGCGGATTTCATGAGCTGGGGCGCAATTGGTGCGAGAACAACGGAATCTCAAGTTCACCGTGAATTAGCTTCAGGCTTATCTTGTGCGGTAGGCTTTAAAAATGGCACAAATGGTGGCGTAAAAGTAGCATTAGATGCAATGGGCGCGGCAGAAGCTTCGCATTACTTCTTATCTGTGACAAAATTTGGCCATTCGGCTATTGTTTCAACAAAAGGAAATGAAGACTGCCACATTATTTTACGTGGTGGGGATAAAGGTCCTAACTATAAAGCGGAAGACGTTGCAAAAGTTTGTGCAGAGATCGAAAAATCAGGTCGTATTCCACATGTCATGGTTGATTTTAGCCATGCAAATAGTAGCAAACAATTCAAAAAACAAATGGATGTTTGTGAAGATGTTTGCCAGCAAATTGCAGGTGGTTCAAAGCAGATCTTCGGTGTCATGGTAGAAAGTCATATTGTTGAAGGGCGTCAAGATTTAGTAGATGGTAAAGCGCATACTTACGGACAAAGTATCACTGATGCTTGCATCGGTTGGGAAGATACAGAAATCGTGTTAAAACAGTTATCTGATGCCGTAGCGGCTCGCCGCCGAGTAAATAACTAATAATTTTTTATTTTTCAGATAATTAAAAGTGTGGTTAATTTTGACCGCACTTTTTTATGCGCTTTGAAAAAGGGGGAGAAAAGGGGTATGCTAGCCTCAGTGGAATAAGAAAGGAGATGTATGATGCAGGATATGATAAATGGCTTATTAATTGTCTTAGTACCGATGGTGTTAGGCTATCTACTGAAGGTCAATAATAAATCCTATATCGCAAAGATTAATCATATTGTCATGTTTTTGCTTTACATCATCCTTTTCTTAATGGGGTATTTACTTGGTCAATTGGATGATTTAGAACATAAACTTCCTATTATTGGTACAACCGCATTGACGCTATCGGCGATCATTTTGGGTTCAAATATGATCGGTCTGATGCTTTATGATCGTTTTAATCCTGCTGAGCCACTTAAATCACAAGGTAAAATTGATTCTCGTTGGCATTCCTTAATCGATTCTCTCAAGCTTTCGGGCACAGTGGTACTTGGTACTCTTTGTGGTTTCTTTTTTAAATCCTATCTTATGTTGCCTACAGGTATAAATCTATATGTATTGATTGTGCTGATTTTCTTTGTGGGTATTCAACTAAGAAATAACGGCATTTCCTTAAAAGAAGCACTTTTCAATAAACGTGGTTTCCAAACAGGGATGGTGTTTACGTTTACCTCGTTACTAGGTGGCGTGGTTGCTGCTTTCGTTTTAGCGATGCCCATTACTCAAGGACTCGCTTTTGCCTCTGGAATGGGCTGGTATTCGTTATCTAGTGTGGTATTAACTAATGCGTGGGGACCGGTGCAGGGTAGTATTGCCTTTTTTAATGATTTATCCCGTGAAATTGTGAGTTTATTTGTCATTCCATTATTTATGCGTCACTTCCGTTCAACCGCGATTGGAATCACGGGGGCAACTGCAATAGATTGTACATTGCCGATTATTCAAAAAGCAGGGGGCATTGAAGTCACGCCAATTGCGATTTCATTCGGCTTTGTGACGAATATTCTGCCACCATTGTTATTGGTTTTCTTTTCCAGTATTCCGCTATAAAAAGATAAAAAAGAAATACAAAAACAAAAGCGTTAATCGTTATTTTTCGATTAATGTGGGGTAGTGACAATATTTGCATAAAGGAAAAGAAAAAATTTGGCGGGAAAAATTTGGCTTAGGGCTTGTGTGGTGCGGGGTTGGGTGATTTGCTGGTCGGATTTATGCAAAAAATGAAAATGGTGGGAAAATCTGTAAAATGGTCGAAAATTGGGTTTTATTTTGCATAAAAATGAACGGTGGATTTGTGGTTTTTAAACCGTTTTAAAATTTTAAAGATTATTTTAAAAAGGTTTTAAAGTTTTTAATAAATGAGTTTAAGGCAGTTTCTATGTGGGAACTGCCTTTTTTATTGGTTATTTATGGTTGTTTTGGTGCGTTTGGGTGAAATCTAGCGGTTTGTTGTGTGTAATTATGGGTAGAATTAGCGAAAATGCGCCATTATTGGGCGGTATTTGAAAGGAACACTGGCATCCGTGCCGTTGTGTTTTAAAATATTAAGAAAGCACTTGTTATGCTGTTTTTTGGGATGTTACCGACATTGATGTCGGTGACATATTAGAAGTCCCGATAACCACGCACAACTTGCCCTATCACGACAAGGCTGTTTGCTTCTTCTGTGTCTAGTTTTAATGGGCGATAGGATGGGTTGTCACTAATTAGCTCTACTCCACCGTAGGTAAACTGTACTTTCTTTACCAACATTGATCCGTTGTGGTTTAGTACAAATATTTTCCCTTCTGTTAATTCGCGCTTAGAGCGGTCAACAATGATTTCTTCGCCATCTTTCAAGGTAGGCTCCATGCTTTCCCCTTTTACGGTAAACATTGCACAATGTTTTGATTTATTGCCAGTTCTTTGAAACCAAGAGCTTTCAACCATTATGTAAGCTGAATCATATTGTTCTTCATTTTCTAAACCTAAGCCTGCTGAAACTCTGACACCCCTAAAATCATCAATAGGTTCGTAGTGATCTCTGTTCATCTGTTTAAAATCAGCAAATCCATTCTCTTTTATAGCGTGCTCTTCCATAGCTTTGAATGCATTACTCTTTATGGATTGAATGCTATCTCTTAGCCCTAAAGACATCTGTGCTTCTTTTGGCAATGTAGATATATGGTATTCGAACCCACCTCCTTTTATACCTTTAGCTTCTCTAGATAGCCAATTTTCATTTTTAGCTTTCCTTGTGATGTTTGTTGCATGAGATGGCAGTCCATTTAGCTTTAAAGCCTCAAGTTCTTTGGCAGTAAACCAAACTTTATCTAATGATTTCATAAATCACCTTTCTTAATCAAAATAATTTAAAAAGATTCAGCTGATTAAGTTAAATAAAATCAATAATTTAAACACCGAATAGAAAGATTTTATAAAATTTTATTAAATCACCTATTGATTAAGAAAATGATTTGATATATATTCTAAATCGTAGATGATTAAGTACTTAATCAAGTAGTCAAACAACTAACTTTTAAGGATCGCACAAAATGAAAGAAAAAGGAAGATTTAATGATATGCATAGAGCTGACATTAGAGCTGAATTGATTAAGAAAGGGATTTCATTAGCTCAATTAGGGATTCAGCATGGATTAGCAAAAACAACTCTAAGAAATGCGTTTGATAAACGCTATCCAAAGGGGGAAAAGATTATTGCTGATGCACTAGGTAAGGAACCAAAGGATATATGGCCAAGCAGATACTTAGACTAATAAGGAAGGATTATCGTGAAACTATGGTTTATTCATGAACGTGAGGAACGCGAAGAGCGTGAGCGTAAAGAACGTGAGGAACGTGAAGAGCTAAAAAATAGAGAAGAACTAATCTATAAGTATCTAGCGAAATGGCTAACAGATAACTGGTTACAAAGTGTGCGCGAAAAATCTTATGATAAATACTTAAATAAGTATGGTGCGAAGGCTCAAGTAAATCAAAATGGACTGCAAGCTTTACTCGACATACCATTCGAGCGAGATGCATATGGTTCAGATGGGGTTATTAATCCTGACGCCTACGCCGACGCTAAGACAGCGATGTTAAACGAGTTAGAGCGTATTAAAAAAGGCGAGGTAGATTTAAATGCGACCAAAGATTTTGAAATCGTAAAATATGATTATAAAAACATTTTATAACTCAAAGTGCGGTCAATTTTGGCCGCATTTTGTTATAAGTCAATGATTATAAGAGATAATAATGACAAACAAACAAACAAACAAACAAACAAACAAACGGAGTGTACTATGTTTAAACAAGCACCACTACCGTTTGTTGGGCAAAAGAGGATGTTTTTAAAGTGCTTCGAGGAAGTGTTAAACGCCAATATTAAGAATGATGGCGAGGGCTGGACTATCATTGATACATTTGGCGGGAGTGGTTTATTAAGCCATGTAGCAAAACAGCTCAAGCCTAAAGCACGCGTAATTTATAACGATTTTGATGGGTATGCTGAACGATTAGCACATATTGATGACATTAATGCACTTCGCGCACAGCTTTACGCGGTAGTTGATAACGCTACGCAAAAAAACAAAAGATTGACGAAGGATTGTAAGGCAGAATGCATCAAAATCATTCAAAATTTCAAAGGTTATATTGACCTAAATAGCCTGGCAAGCTGGCTTCTTTTTAGTGGCCAACAAGTGGCAACATTGGACGACTTATTTCAGCGCGATTTTTGGCATTGTGTTAGACAGTCTGATTATCCGAAAGCGGATGGATATTTAGACGGACTTGAGATTGCGCGCGAGTCATTCCACACGCTTTTACCTAAATTTAGCAGCGACCCTAAAGCATTATTTGTTCTAGACCCGCCATATTTATGCACCCGCCAGGAAAGCTATAAACAGGCGACGTACTTTGATTTAATCGACTTCCTCCGATTAATCAACATCACGCGCCCTCCTTATGTATTCTTTAGCTCAACAAAGAGTGAATTTGTTCGCTTTATCGAATATATGGTAGAGGATAAAGTTGATAATTGGGAAGCTTTTTACAACTCCGAGCGCGTTGTTGTTAAGGCTTCAGCAAGTTATTCCGGCAAGTATGAAGATAACATGGTTTATAAGTTTTAATACTTAAAATTTAAACGCCCTTTAATGATGATTTAAAGGGCGTTTTTATTTCAGTTTGATTTGTGATTCATTTTACATAAAGGTTTCAGGATTATGCAAAATAAATTCCAATTTTATGCAAAAAGTTTTGCGAACTTATATTAACTCTTTTTCTTATATTTTAATATTAGGAATTATCAGTTTCTATGCATGGCAATAACAGCCTGACCTAAACTGAGGCCTCCATCACCCATCGGTAGTTTATGCGCACTTAATACATGGAATTCGCTCAAATTTTCTTTTAATAAGCGACGTAGTAGTTGGTTATGCATCACACCACCAGATAACACGATAGTACGGCATTGGTATTTGCGAGCTTGATTTGCAGCAAGTTCAGCAAACCCTTGGGCGAGAGCATAGTGAAAGGCGAAGGCTTTATCTTCAACAGAAGCATGATAATTCAACCAACTTTGCCAAAAGTAAGCCAAATCCAGTTTATTGCCGATAAGCGGCATTTTTACTGGAATATTGATCGCACTTTTTGGGTGTGTAGCAAAGGATGAGTTATTTGCCAGAACTTCTAGATGGCAGGCGGCTTCGCCCTCCCAAGAAACAATGGTTGGTGCAATACCGAGAGCATAAGCTACGGCGTCAAATAAACGACCAGCAGATGATATAGGTGGACAATTGAGTCCGCGCTCAATGGCATTGACTAGTATTTGCCAATTCGGTTCAGCACAAGTTTTTGTGAGTATTTCTTGCCACTGTGGCACAAATTGATGCAGGTGAGCCAGCCAGTTGCGCCAAGGTTGTTTCGCTGCAAGATCACCGCCTGGTAGAGCAACAGCCGGCAGACCACCTAAATATTGACTATGTTGATAGTCAACGAGTAGGCATTCGCCTCCCCAAAGTTGTCCATTTTCGCCCATGCCGATACCGTCTAGAGCAAGACCAATTACTGGTTCATTACAATTGTGCTCGGCTATCACGCTGACAATATGAGCATGATGATGCAGTACTTCTATTGGTGTGATTTGTTGCTGTTCGGCAAGTTGTTGACCAATGGAAGATGAAAAATAGCCAGGGTGAGCATCAACCGCGATGATGTCTGGTTTAAATTGATAAATCTGCTGAAATAATGCAAGATTTTCACTCAATTGTGACCGCACTTGTTCATTTGCTGTATCGCCAATATGTTGGCTCAGTACGGCTTTATTGTGACGTAGCAGGCAGAATGTATTTTTCAGATCAGATCCTAAAGCCAACACATTCTTCGTGCTTTGTGTTTCAAGTGGTATTTCATCGGGTACATAGCCACGAGCGCGACGCAATGTTTCTAATCCATCGAAGGCAACGCGAACGAGGCTATCATCAGCGCGTTGTAAAATATCGCGATTGTGACAAAGATAAAAATCCGCTAACTCAGCTAATTGTTCCACCGCATGTTCATTTTTCAGTACTGGAGGTTGTCCGCTTGCATTCGCAGAGGTCATGACTAGCGGACGATTAATCGCGCGTAATAACAAATGTTGTAGAGGATTACTTGGAAGCATGACGCCGATTTCTTGCAAGTTAGGCGCGATATTATAAGCAATATTGGGTACTTTATGTTTTGCGAGCAGTACAATCGGAGCTGCACTGCTGGTTAGCAATTCTGTTTCTTGAGAATTCAAACCCTGTAAAAATTGCAGATCAGGCACCATAATGGCTAATGGTTTTGTGGGACGATGTTTCCGTTGACGTAATAAATCAACCGCCTTTTGATTATTCGCATCACAGGCCAGATGAAAACCGCCTAAGCCTTTAACCGCGATGATGTGACCTTGTTGCAATAAAAGTGCGGTTTGTTTTAGTGCGGTTTCATGAGTAGCAAGCGTTTGTTCCCGATCCTGCAACCAGATATGAGGACCACAGACCGAACAAGCATTGGGTTGAGCATGAAAACGACGATCGGCTGGATCTTTGTATTCTTTTTCACATTGTGGACAAAGCGGAAAAACAGACATCGCCGTGTTTTTTCGGTCGTAAGGAATTGCCTTGATGATGGTAAAACGCGGACCGCAATGGGTACAATTGGTAAAGGGGTAGTGATAACGTCGATTGTTGGGATCGAATAAGTCAGCTAAACAATGTGGACAGGTTGCTGCATCGGGAATAATTTGCGTGTCCATTTGATTGTTTTCGCTTTCCCGGATAGTAAAGCTTGTTACTGTGGCTGCTTCAGGCCAATCTATGGTGCGCTGAGTAATGTCCGTAATTTGAGCCAGTGGTGGAAGCTTATTTTGTAGATCGGATAAAAATTGTTCAAGAGAGCCGGATGGTGGAGAGACAAAACGAATTAACACGCCTTGTCCATCATTATTGACATCTCCATTTAATCCATATTGATTTGCCAGAAGCCAGACAAAAGGGCGAAATCCCACGCCCTGAACTTTTCCTTTTATGCGTAATTCGATCCCTTGCATAACGCAATCCTGTTTATTTTTGATTGAGGCCAAGAAAATCGCCGACTTCGTGTTCCAGCTGGCTCATGGCAATTAAGGCTTCTTGCGTTTGTTTGGCCTCTTCTTCATCGATAATCGTCATGGCAAAACCCACATGCACGAGTACCCATTTACCAACGAGAGGTTTGGGGTCATCCTGACAAATTAATGAAATATTAACTTCTCTTTTAACACCACACACATCGACTACAGCAAGCTGTAATGCACTGTCTGCAACTTGAATAATTTGTCCTGGAATACCTAAACACATAATCTGTCCTTAGTTAGAATGTTTATGAGATAAATCGTTTATTGTGTTTCAATAAACGTACTGCGAGTGTGAAATTTTATCATGTAAGCACCTAAATTTGTATAGCCATATTTTAAATAAGGCTACTGCATTTTTGTTTAAAGTCTGTTCACATTTTTAACATAAAATTATTATGTTTCACTGTTATTTAACAGGTGCATCAGAGTAATAGAAAAACAATGGAAATCTTTTGATCTTAATCACAAATTTTCGAATTAGTTCTTGAGCTTTACTTTTTTACAGGAGTATCCTTACTCCTAGAGTGGTTATTATAAAAAACGTTATTTACATACAAGGAGGGGGAATGTATGAATCGTTTTGTAATCGGTGATCCGAAGGATTGCATTGGATGCAACACCTGTATGGCCGCTTGTAGCGAAGTGCATAAAGCTTTCGGATTACAATCTTTTCCACGTTTACAAGTCATGCGTAATGATGATGTAACCGTGCCAATTCTCTGTCGTCATTGTGATGATTCACCATGTGCTACTGTGTGTCCTGTACATGCGATTACACATATTGATGACACTATTCAACTTAACGAAAGTCTCTGTATCGGTTGTAAACTTTGTGGTATTGCTTGCCCATTTGGTGCAATTACCCAACATGGTTCTGCACCGATTGACGCACCAACCTATTATGAGGGATTCTCTTTCACTGATGCGGTAAAACGAGATATTCGTACTGCACCAGATAATACGGATTTACACAATATGTTGGCATGGCAACCAGGCGTGAAAGCCATTGCGGTGAAATGCGATCTTTGCTATTTCCGTGAAGATGGTCCGGCTTGTGTACAAACCTGTCCGACCAAAACGTTATTTATTATTAGTGATGAGAGTATCAAGCAGGCTAACGAAAGAAAACGTGAAATGGCAATGGTTTCTTCGCCTGCTATTCCAAGATAATTAGTGTGTTTTAACTTGTAATCAATGGAGTGATATTATGAGTTTACCTATCAATTTACTCATCACGACCCTGTTGATTTATGTCGTAGGTGCGTTTATTTCGCTCGCAGTGAGACGAAACGAACAACTTTCAATCAATATATCCGGCGTGACCGGTGTACTTGCTGGAGTGTTAGGTATTGTTGCCTGCATCCCCGTTCTGATCAGCAGCGACACAGTCGTTGATGTTTTCAAAACCCCATTTGAATTTGCCTCGTTCTCCATCCGTATTGACGGATTGGCGGCGTTTATGGTGTGCGTCATTTCTTTATTAGTGATTGTGACCGCACTTTATTCTTTCTCTTATGTAAAAGAATATAAAGGTAAAGGCGCAGGTTCCATGGGCTTCTTTATGAATTTATTTATCGCTTCCATGGTTGCGTTAGTTACCAGCGATAATGCGTTCTACTTCCTTGTATTCTTTGAAATGATGTCATTGGCATCTTATTTCTTAGTCCTTACCGAACAAGATGATAATGCCGTAAATGCAGGCTTGCTTTATTTCTTTATTGCGCATGCCGGTTCGGTATTAATTATGATCGCCTTCTTCATTTTCTACTGCTATGCCGGTAGTTTTGAATTTAGCGCATTCCGTCAAACCACTTTGCCGGCACCGCTTGCCTTTACTGCCTTTATTTTGGCATTTTTAGGTTTTGGCGCCAAAGCAGGGATGATTCCATTACACAGCTGGTTACCGAAAGCTCACCCGGCTGCACCTTCTCATGCGTCCGCAATGATGTCTGGTGTGATGGTGAAAATCGGTATCTTCGGGATCATTAAAGTGGGTGTCGATCTTCTCGGTTCTACCAATGTTTGGTATGGTGTTATCGTACTCGGTTTCGGTGCGGTATCCTCCGTACTCGGCGTACTTTATGCCTTGGCAGAACATGACATCAAAAAACTCTTGGCTTATCACACGGTAGAAAATATAGGTATCATTATGATGGGTGTGGGCGTCGGTATGATTGGTATCGCGACACATCATCCAGTGTTGGCAACCGTGGGCTTACTTGGTGGTTTATACCACTTACTTAACCATGCTGTATTCAAAGGCTTGTTATTCTTAGGTGCAGGTTCAGTCATGTATCGCTTGCATACTAAAGACATGGACTTAATGGGCGGCTTAGGCAAACTTATGCCTTACACTGCATTCTGTTTCTTAATCGGTACCATGGCGATCTCTGCATTGCCACCGTTTAACGGTTTTGTCAGTGAATGGTTTACTTATCAATCTTTATTCACCTTAAGCCAAAGTGATGATTTCGTATTAAAACTTGCCGGTCCGATTGCCATCATTATGTTGGCATTGACTGGTGCGTTAGCGGCACTTTGTTTCGTGAAAGTGTACGGTATCAGCTTCGGTGGTGCACCACGTAGTGAAAAAGCAGCTAATGCACGAGAAGTGCCAAAACCAATGGTAATTGCCATGGCGGTATTAGCGTTATGTTGTGTGTTGTTAGGTGTGGGCGCATCAGTGGTAACCCCAATAATTGCGAAAATTTCGACCGCACTTGCTCATAGCGAACCGCTAATGTTGGCTCAAAATGGAGTAGTGGTCGCACAGGCTGAACCGCACACCGCACTTTCAACACCGATGGTGACTATTATGTTATTGGCATTTTTCTTCTTGCCATTTAGTTTCTATGCGTTCACCAAAAATCAACGTTTATCCGATCGTGCAAAAGGCAATCCATGGGCTTGTGGTTATGCTTATGAACAAGATATGGCTGCCTCTGCAGGTAGTTTCACTCGTCCGTTACGTACGATTTTCAAATCGCTTTATACCTTGCGTGAAGTGTTGGATCCTGCACCTTTAGGTGATAAAGGCATCCAAGCGGTGATTAAAGGCGCAACAAAAGCTGAACCTTTCTGGGAAGAAAAAATGACGATGCCTATCGCTCGTTTTATTCCGTGGTTAGGAACAAAAATCCAATGGTTGCAACAAGGCGACTTCCGTGTGTACTGCGTGTACTTCGTGATTGCTTTGGTGGCAATACTACTTTCCATTGCGTTGATGTAGGAGGTTGAAGATGATTACGTTACCTTCAGAAATTGCAACATCTGCCGGAATGTTTGTTTTTGCCATTGTGCAAGCCTTGATTTTACTTGCCCTTGCACCGTTATTTTCCGGTATTTCACGTATGATCCGTGCTCGCATTCAATCTCGTCGCGGTCCAGGCGTGTTACAAGATTATCGCGACATTGCGAAATTAATGAAACGTCAAAATATTTGGCCAGACAATGCGGGTTGGGTTTCTAAAGTGATGCCTTATGTGCTAATTAGCACTGTGATGGTGGTTGCCATGAGCTTGCCTTTATTTACCCGTGTTGCACCATTTGGCGCAGGCAGTGATTTAATCACCGTGATTTACTTATTCGCCTTGTTCCGTTTCTTCTTCTCAATTGCGGGTTTGGATTCAAACAGCACATTCTCAAGTTTAGGGGCAAGTCGTGAAGTCACATTGGGTGTTTTGGTAGAACCAATTCTCATGTTGGCATTTCTTGTGATTGCTTTAATTGCCGGTTCAACCAATTTTGCGGTTATCGGTAATGCGCTTTCCGAAAACACTTGGCAATATCCAATTGCGACAGTGATTGCTATCGCTGCCGCATTCTTCGCCGTGTTTATTGAAATGGGTAAAATTCCATTTGACTTGGCGGAAGCGGAACAAGAATTACAAGAAGGTCCATTGACTGAATACTCTGGTCCAGCGCTTGCCTTATTAAAAGTTGGCTTAAGCTTAAAATCGATGGTTGTAGCCTCTATCTTCGTGAGCGTGTTACTTCCATTTGGTATCCCAACAGAGATGAGCTTAAGTGCGGTCATTTTAGGCGCTGTTTTATTCTTCTTGAAATTATTAGTGGTATTCGTGTTGGCTTGTGTTTTTGAAAACACACTTTCTCGTACCCGCTTTATGTTAACAGGACGTTTAACCGTGGTCGGCTTCGGCATTTCTGTGTTGGCGTTTGTATTTTACTTCACAGGGTTGTAAGGAGAACAAATATGGAACGTTTAGCTCTGATTACAATCATTTTACCTTTCGTAGGGGCGTTTATTGTCGGTTTGAACAAAAAACACTTTGCTCAAATTGCTACAGTATTTGCTGCGCTTGCTACGTTGGGAACCTTGTTAGTCGCAGGACAATGGTTTGCCGATGGTCATCAAAGCGTCACTTATGACATCGTCGCTTTTGATAAAACCGCGATCTTTGGTGTAACGCTTGATGCAGTCAGTACATTAATTGCCTTTGCTGTTGTGGCCTTAGGTTTCTTAATCTGCTTATATTCTTGCGGCTATTTAACCAATAAAAACCGTGAACATCCACATAATGGGTTACCACGTTTTTATGCATTCTTGCTTATTTTTATCGGTGCCATGGCTGGCTTGGTCTATTCCTCAACTTTAGCAGGACAATTATTGTTCTTCGAAATTACTGGGGGATGTTCTTGGGCGTTAATCAGTTATTACCAAACACCAAAAGCTCAAGCAGCCGCAATGAAAGCGTTGATTATTACCCACGTGGGGGCAATCGGGTTATATATTGCTGCAGCCTATTTGTTCAGCCAATCAGGTACTTTCTCTATCACAGCATTAGAGCATTTAGATCCGAGTGCGAAAACAATCGTGTTATTCGGTGTGATGTTTGCGGCGTGGGGTAAATCAGCACAATTACCAATGCAAATTTGGTTGCCAAATGCGATGGAAGCACCAACACCGGTTAGTGCGTATTTGCACGCTGCATCAATGGTAAAAGTTGGGGTTTATATCTTCGCGCGTTCAGTTATGTCTGCTGGTGAGATTCCACATATTGTGGGCGAAGTCGGCATCATCATGGCGATGATTACCTTAATTTATGGCTTTTTGATGTACTTGCCACAAACTGACTTAAAACGTTTATTGGCATATTCAACCATTACCCAACTTTCTTATATTTTTATTGGGATTTCTCTTGCTGCATTAGGCTCTAAACTTGCCTTTGTGGCAGCGATTAGCTATATCTTCAACCATGCTTTCGCGAAAAGCTTATTCTTCTTGGTCGCAGGTTCATTAAGTTATGCGACAGGAACCCGTTCTATGCCATTACTACAAGGCATTATGCGTACAATGCCAGTGGTAGGGGCTGGATTTGGTGTGGCCGCGTTAGCGATTGCTGGGGTACCACCATTTAACGGATTCTTCAGTAAATATCCATTATTTGCGGCCGGATTTGAATTAGGCCATGAATACGGCTGGATCACTTGGTTAATGGTGCTTGCTTTAGTTGAATCTACCGCGACATTCGTATGGTTGTTGTATAAATTCGGACAATGTGTCATCGGTAAACCATCAGAAGCGGTTGCCAATGCACAACCTATACCATTCTCTATGCGTTTCGTGTTAGTTGTATTAATGGTGATGTCCGTGGTGTCCAGTTTTATCGCCGCATATTGGTTAGGTTTGGCTGGTTAGGTTAAGGAGGAATCTATGTTAATGATAAATGGACTTGCGTGTTTACTCATTATTACCTCTCTTTGCGTAATTATGGTTCGAACCGCCAAAAAAGCTGCATTATTTTATAGTTTGCAATCATTGGTATTGGTATTACTGTTTGTTTATCTTGCTAATGAAATGCAAGCCCACGAACTTTACATGTGGTCAATTAGCGCATTTATTACCAAAGTGGTTTTGGTGCCAGCAATTTTAATCTATGCGATGAAAAAAGTTGATGAAAGTCAAACTCCAGCTGGAATAAATGTCGCTTGGTTGATCCCGATCACAGCAGTGATAGTTACATTGTGCTACTTTGTTGTTGTCCCAATCGATTTACCGTTGGTTGCACATCTTAAACCGGCATTATCAGTGTCATTAAGTCACTTCTTATTAGGTTTAGTATGCATTGTTAGCCAACGCAATATCGTAAAACAAGTATTCGGTTATTGTTTGATGGAAAACGGTTCTCATCTCACATTAGCCTTATTGGCAAATAAAGCACCTGAGTTAGTGGAAATCGGAATTGCCACAGATGCTATTTTTGCCGTCATCATAATGGTGGTGTTGGTAAACAAAATTTACCGTACATTCCATTCATTAGATGCAAAACAACTTATGAGTTTGAAGGGGTAACGCTATGTATGAACAATGGATAATCGCGTTATTAATCGCACCTTTAGCAATATCACTTGCCAGTTTCGCTTGTGGCGTGACAAAAGCACGGACAATTTGTACCGCACTTCATGTTACAGGTTTGATTTTGATGTTAGCATTTGCCTTACAAATTATTAATGGTGTGCTAACTCAGGGGGAAATCAGTGCATTAAATAACTGGGTTTACATCGACAGTCTATCTGCTATTTTCTTAGGTCTCATCGCTATTGTAGGAACATTAGCCGGTATTTATTCTATCGGTTATATTGGTACTGAATATCGCGAAGGGCATCTTGATTTGAAAACATACTGCAATTATTACGGTTTTTTGCATTTGTTTTTCTTCACCATGATTATTTCTGTGATCACCAATAATGTGATTTTGATGTGGGCAGCCATTGAAGCAACTACATTAAGTTCTGCGTTCTTGGTTGGCACATATAAACAAAAAACTTCTCTTGAAGCCGCATGGAAATACATTATTATTTGTTCAGTTGGGGTGGCGTTTGGATTGTATGGCACAATTTTAACCTTCTCTAATGGAACAAATCTTTTATCTGATCCAAGCCAAGCTATTTTCTGGACAGAAATTAATCAACAGGCAGCGGGTTTGAATCCGATGCTTATGTATCTAGCTTTTGCCTTCATTTTGGTTGGCTTTGGTACTAAGTGCGGTCTATTTCCAATGCATACTTGGTTATCTGATGCGCACAGTGAGGCACCAAGTCCTGTGAGTGCGATTTTATCGGCAGTATTATTGAACTGTGCCATGTTGGTGGTATTGCGTTACTACATCTTAGTTTCTAAAGCTGTTGGTCCAACTTACCCTCAAACCTTATTATTGGTATTCGGTTTACTTTCTGTATTGGTTGCGGCCTTGTTTATTATCGTTCAATTCGACATCAAACGTTTATTGGCATACTCCAGTATTGAAAACATGGGTTTAATCAGCTTCGCTTTTGGTTTAGGTGGCCCAATAGGCGTATTTGCTGGGTTATTACATACCATTAACCATAGTTTAGCGAAAACCCTGCTGTTCTGTGCTTCAGGTAACATTTTATTGAAATACAAAACCCGTGATATGAACCAAGTACGTGGTTTATGGCGTGTGGCACCAATGACAGCGGTATTATTTGCCGGTGGTGCATTAGCACTAGGTGGTATTCCACCATTTAACGTGTTCGTCAGTGAATTCAGTATAGCTGTTGCGGGTATTTACGCAGGTAAAACTTGGTTAATGGTATTCTGTTTAATTTTACTCACTATTGTGTTAGCTGGATTGTCTTTAATGGTATTAAAAACTGTATTAGGTAAACAGCCAGATAATGTTGAAGTGGGGGATGTGAACAAAGTTTCACTCGTGGCGATGGCAATTTTATTGTTATTCATGTTTATTATGGGTATTCATATTGCCGAACCAATTTTGCAGTTATTAAAAAGTGCGGTCGGAATTGTACTCGGATCTGAACAAGTGTCTTTTGGTGAAATGTTAGTTTTACCTTGGCAAAGTTTAGCGCAATGATCGACAGGAGGGATAAATATATGGAATTAACTAAAAATACATCAGTCGATCCAGCCAAAATGATTGGTAAAAATTACATTGAAGCAGTCAATGCAAAATTTCCAAATACCATTTTGGATGAGGAGTGGTCAACACCAAATCAGGTTACCCTTACCATTAAAACCAATATGTTACCTGATGTAGTTGAATACCTTTATTATCAACATGAAGGTTGGTTACCTTTAGTATTCGGGAATGATGAACGCTCAATCCACGGCAATTATGCAGTGTACTATGTGCTTTCCATGGAAGGGGAAGTGAAAACTTTTATCACTATTAAAGCCTTAGTTGATCCTGTGAGCTTAGAATTTCCGTCAGTGACACCAAAAGTCAAAGCAGCTGTTTGGGGCGAACGTGAATTATTTGATATGTATGGTTTGAAAGCCGTTGGTTTACCTGACCAACGTCGCTTAGTGTTGCCAGATGATTGGCCGGATGATCTGTATCCATTACGTAAAGACTCAATGGATTATCGCTTACGTCCCGATCCGACAACCGCAACCGAAACCTACGAATTCATTAATGAAAAAGGCGAAGCGCGCATTGTGCCAATTGGCCCATTACACATCACCTCAGATGAACCGGGACATTTCCGTTTATTCGTGGATGGGGAAGATATCATTGATGCGGACTATCGTTTGTTCTATGTGCACCGCGGTATGGAAAAATTGGCAGAAACTCGCATGGATTACGACCAAGTCAACTTCCTTGCTGACCGTGTGTGCGGGATTTGCGGTTTCACTCACAGTGTGGCGTATGCCAATTCCGTCGAAAGTGCTTTAGGGATTCAAATTCCAAAACGTGCTGAATGGATCCGTGCGATTTTGTTAGAAGTAGAACGTTTACACAGTCACTTATTAAACTTAGGTCTATCTAGCCACTTTACCGGTTTTGATACCGGCTTTATGCAATTCTTCCGTGTTCGTGAGAAATCCATGACCTTGGCTGAAGTGCTAACCGGTGCACGTAAAACCTATGGTATTAACCTTATCGGTGGTGTGCGTCGTGATATGTTGAAACATCAACGTGAGCAATGTATCAAGCTTATCGGTGAAATGCGTGAAGAACTCAAAACCTTAACCGATATTTTATTAAATACACCGAATATGGAACAACGTACGGTAGGCATTGGTGTCTTGGCAAAAGATATCGCTCGTGACTTCAGTCCGGTTGGTCCAATGATTCGTGGTTCTGGCTTTGCGCGTGATGTGCGTAAAGTACACCCATTCTCCGGTTATGGCGATATCCCTTTCAATCTCTTCACTGAAGCAAATGGTGATGTATTATCCCGTGTGAAAGTGCGGATTAATGAAGTGTTTGAGTCTATGAATATCATTGATTACATGGTGGACAATTTGCCGAGTGGTGAAATCTTAAAAGAAGGTTTCAATTATACACCAGGACGTTTTGCTTTAGGGATTACGGAAGCGCCACGTGGTGAAGATATTCACTGGTCAATGCTAGGCGACAATCAAAAACTTTTCCGTTGGCGTTGTCGTGCTGCCACTTATGCTAACTGGCCAACCTTACGCTATATGTTGCGTGGCAACACTGTGTCTGATGCGCCACTTATTATTGGTAGTCTTGACCCTTGCTATTCTTGTACCGACCGTGTCACCGTGGTGGATGTACGTAAACGCAAAGCGAAAACCGTGGATTATAAAGAGATTGAACGCTACGGTATCGAACGTAAAAATTCACCATTGAAATAGGGGAGGCGGAAAATGTTTAAATTACTAAAAACGGTATTTAAAGCCGGTGATGTTACCACCAAATATCCGTTCAAACCTTATGAAGTTGATGATGATTTTAGAGGAAAACCGGAACTCAATTCTGATCAATGTATAGTCTGCGCGGCTTGTACCATTGCCTGTCCAGCCAATGCGTTGACCATGCGAACCGATCCTGTGACAGGTGAACGTACATGGTCCTTATTCCTTGGTCGTTGTATTTTCTGTGGACGTTGCGAAGAGGTTTGCCCAACTAAGGCGATTCGATTAACACAAGACTTTGAATTATCAGTGACCAATAAACAGGATCTTTTCCAAGAAACCACCTTTTCTACAGTGAGCTGTCAAGAGTGTGGTAAACCGTTTATCTCTTATAAAGAGCTGAATTACACCATTGATTTATTCAAACAAAGTTTAGGCGATCCAGAAGTCGTCAAACAAAAACTAACCGTGTTGCATACTTGTCCAGTTTGTAAACGACAACATAGCTTGGAAAAAACTGCCAACATGGAATCCAATATGCGGATGAAACTTATCGACTTTAAAGAGCCAGTTCGTTTGGATTTCAAAAAAGCGCTTGAACAACGGGAAGAAAGTGCGGTTGATTTTTCTAACGTTTTAGCAGGAGGCGAAAAACGATGAACACACAAATTCCAATGCCGGTAAACGGTATTTCAACGCCATTTAGCATTGATGAAAACATTGCCAAAATGAAACAAACCCTGTTGAAAGATATTCAACGTTCGGCTTATGTTTATCGTGTGGACTGTGGTGGTTGTAACGGTTGTGAAATCGAGATTTTTAGTACTATTACGCCAACTTTTGATGCGGAACGTTTTGGTATTAAAGTGGTCGCTTCACCTCGTCATGCAGACATTTTATTGTTTACCGGTGCGGTTACTCGTGCGATGCGTACGCCTGCTATGCGTGCTTACCAAGCCGCGCCCGATCCTAAAATCTGTATTTCTTATGGTGCTTGCGGTTGCGGCGGCGGTATTTTCCACGATCTTTATTGCGTTTGGGGCGGTAGTGATCAAATTGTACCAATTGATGTGTACATCCCTGGCTGTCCTCCAACTCCAGCAGCGACCATTTATGGATTCGCAGTAGCACTTGGTTTGCTTGATCAAAAACTCAAAGGTAAACAAGAAAAAGCTGATCCTAACGCAGAAGCTAAATTGCGTTTCCCAACCATTCCGTTAGATTTGCGTATTAGTCTTGAACGTGAAGCACGTCGTCTTGCTGGTTATCGTCAAGGCGGCAACATCGCTAACCAATTTATGGCAATGATGACAGAAAATGATAAAGTGCCATTTGGTGTACGTTTAGGTGAATACCTAGAACGTGAAGCCGATCCGCGTTTAAGCGAAATCGTCAATCGTTTGCATGCGATTAGTATGCCGTTTTCGGGATAATTAATAATGGGGCAAGTGATTGCCCCTATAAAAATGGGAATGTTATGACAACGAAAGTCTTTTTCTATTTATTAAACGAGCGTTTCGTCGAAAACGATGAACAAGTGCCAGAGCAAGCAAAACAGGTGATGTATTACTCTTTGGCGATTGGTCACCATGTTGGCGTAATTGATTGTTTTAAAAAATTACTGGTTTGTGACTACGATGCTTATCAACGTTTTGTAGATAGCTTTCCAGAAGGGGATGCTAAACGTAAATTTTCCGGCTTAATGCGATTCGGTGAAATAGTGATTGATTCTAGCCATGTCAATTTATTGGCGAAAGCGATGGATGAAAACAAAGCCAATTTCACCCCAGAACATCAAGAGTGGGTCGAAATCCTCATGGATACGTTAGCATCAATTCAGCGTGAACCTGTGATGTATATTATGGTGAAACGTCGTGACGAATAATGTGATCTTAACCGTTGGCAACAGCATGATGGGGGATGACGGTGCAGGCCCTTATCTCTATCAGTTATTAAATGAAAATCCATTGCCAAATTGGACCGCACTTGACGGTGGCTCAGCGCCAGAAAATGTTGCACATATTGTGCGAGACATGAAACCTGATTTGCTTTTAATTTTCGATGCGGCTGATATGGAATTAGCACCAGGCAAAATTCGAATCATTGAAAAAGAGAGCATTGCGGAAATGTTTTTTATGAGTACGCATAATATGCCACTCAATTACCTCATCGAGCAACTGGAACAAGATATTAAACAAATTGTTTTTGTGGGGCTTCAACCTGATCTGGTTTCTTTTGGTTTTCCAATGACAGAAAGCGTAAAAGAGTCTGTGCAATTTATGTATGATTTTTTAAAAGAGGGAAGATCGCTTGAAGAGATTCCTGTTTTGTAAAAAAGTGGAGGGAGATTTCTAAACATATTTTTAAAAATATTACGAAAACCTGTTTTATATCAATAAATCCATGTTTTTTGTAAGACTATAAGTTGATTTTGGGTGTAATATATACCCAGAATTAATTATTCTAATTCTATCTCTAACCTCGTGTTGTATCTAAAATAAGGACGTTACTATGGCTATTAAAAAAGTAATTACCGTATGTCCGTATTGTGCCTCAGGTTGTAAAATCCATCTTTTGGTGGAAAACAATAAAATTGTGGGAGCTGAAGGTGCAAACGGCAAGACAAACGAAGGGGAGCTATGCCTAAAAGGATATTATGGCTGGGATTTTGTGCATGACACAAAAATCCTGACTCCTCGCCTAACTCAACCGATGATCCGCTACAAACGTGGCGAACCATTCACACCAGTGAGCTGGGAAGAAGCAATTTCTTACACAGCAAAACGTCTCAGTGAAATCAAAGAAAAGTACGGTAACGAATCAATTATGGTAACGGGTTCTTCCCGTGGCCCAGGCAACGAAGTAAACTTCGTGATGCAAAAATTCGCCCGTGCGGTATTAGGAAATAACAACATTGACTGTTGTGCGCGCGTGTGACACGGCCCTTCTGTAACAGGTCTGCTCAAATCGGTCGGTAACGGCGCAATGTCCAACTCAATTGTTGAGATTGAAGATACCAAATGCGTATTTATTTTTGGCTATAATGCCTCCACTTCACACCCTATTGTGGCGCGTCGGATTAACCACGCCAAAGCAAAAGGGGCGAAAGTCATTGTTTGTGACCCTCGTAAAATCGAAACAGCCCGTATTGCGGATATTTATGCACCGCTTGCTAACGGGTCTAACGTAGCATTCTTGAATGCGATGATGAATGTGATTTTGGAAGAAGGGTTACAAGATCAAAAATTTATTGATGAACACACCGAAAACTTCGATGCGTTCTATGAAACCGTGAAAGCTTATACACCAGAATCCACTCAACACATCACAGGTATTGAGCCTGAAATGTTGCGTGAAATTGCCCGCACTTATGCGAAAGCGGAAACTGCTACTATCTTATGGGGTATGGGCGTTTGCCAATTCCGTCAAGGTGTAGAAACCGTACGTGCATTAGCAAGTTTGGCAATGCTTACCGGTAACTTAGGTAAACCAAATGTTGGGGTGAATCCAGTACGTGGTCAAAACAACGTACAGGGTGCGTGCGATATGGGTGCGTTATTCAACACATTGCCAGGCTATCAAAGTTTTGCTGATCCAGAAATTAATGCAAAATTTGCGAAAGCTTGGGGCGTGCCATCTATTCCAACCAAACCAGGTGTGCCGTTGAGTGAAGTACCTGAAGCGATCATGGAAGATAAAATTAAAGCATTCTATATTATGGGTGAAGATACATTACAAACTGAGCCTGATATTAATGCTGTTAAAAAAGCCTTCGAGAAAGTTGAACTTCTTATCGTTCAAGATATCTTCATGACTCAAACAGCCGCAGAAGCAGATATTTTATTACCTGCGACTTCTTGTGCTGAACATGAAGGCGTGTATAGTGCCGCTGACCGTGGTTTCCAACGTTTCTATAAAGCCGTTGAGCCAACTGGCGATGTCAAGGATGACTGGGTAATCATTAGCGAACTTGCTACAGCAATGGGCTACCCAATGCACTATAACAATACCAAAGAAATTTGGGATGAACTTCGTTCACTTTGCCCAATTTACAAAGGGGCAACCTACGAAAAAATGGAAGGCATGGGTTATATCCAATGGCCATGTACTGATGAGGGCCCTGAAGATCAAGGTACAACATACTTGTATAAAGGCCAAATCTTCGACCGTCCAAACGGCAAAGCTGAGTTCTTTGCTTGCGACTGGGAACCACCAATGGAAGATCTCTCTGAAGAATTCCCATTGATACTTTCTACCGTACGTGAAGTGGGTCACTATTCTTGCCGTTCAATGACCGGTAACTGCCGTGCACTTGCGGCACTTGCGGATGAACCGGGATTCGTACAAATGAACGATCAAGATGCCAAAGAATTAGGCATTAAAAACAACGACTTGGTTTGGATTGCATCATCACGCGGCAAAGTTATTTCTCGCGCAGATGTGAGCACTCGTACAAACAAAGGCGCTTGTTATATGACCTATCAATGGTGGATCGGTAAATGTAACGAATTAACCGCTGAACATTTGAACCCAGGTTCTAGAACACCGGAATACAAATACAGTGCGGTTCGTATTAATAAAATCGAAGACCAAGCCTGGGCTGAACGCTACGTGGTAACTGAATATGCGAAATTAAAAAATCGTTTAAAAGAAACCGCACTTGTGGCTTGATTAGCGTTATAAATAGATTACGGGCGAACTTAATGGTTCGCCCGTTTTTAAATCCACCCAACATAACCCTCACACATAATCCAACATAAATGGGAAAATTTTGGATTAAGTGGGAAGAAATGAGAAAAGTGGAATGAAACAGAGTTACACATAGCGAAAAAGAAAACCCAGCGACTTTTTACGGTCACTGGGTTTGTTTTTAGGATCGAGCGAACATATCAAACTGCCGTTTGGCAATTTCTTCTTTCTGCACACGTTTGACGATTTTGTAGATCCATAGCAAAGATAAACCATACTTCTTAGCAAGGTATGCGTGGTTATTGCCGGTGAACTCGTTGAAAATTTGCTTTTTAAAAAGCTAATTTCGATTGTGTTGATTGGTCAACCTGAGTTGAAGTTGAAACTTTCTGAACGCAACACAGAAGTGCGTGAAGTGGTGCAACGCTGTGAGGTGGTGGAAGAGATGAAATACCTTGTTTGTCATTTCTTCTCCGTGTTGTTTTGTGGTAAATTATGGCAATCAATTTTTATTTGCTAAGGAACAAAAAATGGAAAATCAAATTGCCGAATTAAAAAAGAATTGGCGGCATTACAAGTACAACTGAAAACCCACCAAATCGCCTTAGAAATGCTGGCGGCTCCGCTATCGCTTTCTTAATTACCGCGGCTAAGCCTGACTTTTTCAAAAAATAAATCAATAAACGGCTGAACATAAACGCCCCCTTCTTTCTGTTGCTTTATGGTTCGTTTGTTGTTGATGTTGTAAAGTGTGAATGAATAATTCCGAAACAACAAGTAAAATTTCTGAAAATCCAAATTATTTTCGGGTTATTTCCGATAAAAGGCTAAAAATATGACGATTGGGGCAAGAATTAAGCAATTACAGAAAGAATTAGGTTATTCAAGTGCAGAAAAATTTACAGAGACTTTAGAAAAAACGACCGCTTCACGCTTAAGTGATGTTATTAGAGGTAAGCAAAAACTGCCTGATGACTTGATGTTTGAGCTAATTACCAAGTTTAATGTGAATGCTAATTGGATTATTGCAGGAGTCGGAGATATTTTTATCGGAAAAATTCCGAATAATGCACTTACACCATCAGAACAAACCCTGCTCGAAGACTATCGCGAAAGCAACGAGCAAGGCAAAGAAGCCATAGAGAAAACAGCAAGCGCTTTGGCGGCGACGGCGGCACTTATGACTCGTAAGGTAGCGTAGAAAATATTTAATACAAAAGAAGGAGTCAATGATATGACAGTTCAAATTCAAGCGGGCATCATTCATCAAATTAAAAAAGCCCAAAATACACCTGCGGCGGCTGCGTCATTACAATTACAACAGCAATTACATTCCACAAGTAATACACACTTAACAACCTTTGTTGACTACGCCGAACAGCAGCTACAAAAAACAGGTAAGAATAGTTCTATAAGTGGTGGTTTTGGTATTCAGCATACACTCTCTAAGGTGCTTGCTGACAGCTACTTTACGAAAACTGGGCAAATTGATTATTTACAACTATCCAAAGATATTGCTCAAGGACTCTACTATTTTGTCACACAAAAAGCAGCCACAACTGGCGAGTATGTCCCAATAGTGTTCTATTGTGTAGATAATACCGACTATTTACTGATTTCACTGATTAGTCTGAATAAGTATATTAATATTGATGCGCAAGGCGAGTTTTCAGATACTAGCGTGATTGATAATGATGCCTTAAAGGTAGGGATAAAAATTAATTTAACGCAAATGGCGGCACATTATGCGCTACCAAATGATGAGCAACCAGAGAGCTACTACATTCAATGGATTCAGCGTGGCAATAGTAAATTGCCTGATTATATTCAAGACTTTATCCCTGTTGGTGAACGAATTGATAACGGCAAAATAACCTCGACATTGCTTAAAAATATTAAAAATTATACCGCTTCAGTGTTTAATGATCCGAAAATTCGTCATAAAGTAGAGACAGATGTGGTAACATTATTGCGTAATAAATTTGAACGCGGTGAGTCAGTGCATATTGAAGATGATATTGATGCCTTGCTTGATAGTGCATTAACTACTCACGGTTTAGATACCCAACCTAAATTCTGTGATTACCGCAAGGAAAACAATATTGTACTGGATTCATCTTTCAAAGTAGATTCAAGCAAATTGAAACCTTACGAAAAATTTGATTTATCTCTTTCCAATAAAGGTATTCTCATTAAAGGGGATATGGGGCAATTAGGGGAAAGTATTTTTGTTATTAAAGATGAAAGTAATGATAAAAAATACTTGCAAATAGAACTAGATCAAAAAGAATTTGATCAAATCACTCAACGTTACGAGAGCTTATTACAATGATCTTAACTGAGTTTTTTAGTTTAGTAACTGAAATGTCTGTCAGTAAAAATAACCTGACAGGCTTTGTTACGCCTAAAAAACAAGAGGATATTGTAGCATTACGAAATTGGGATGATACGAGTGGAGAATTTGAATTAGAGAGTGAAACATTAAGCATTAACAAAAAAACCAGTTTTAAGCTAACGCCAAGATTGCAAGATGGCTTAGGTTATGCGAGTTATGAAAGCTATTTTGATAAGAAACGGGAATGGTGGCTCAATCCGAGTTTCGATAATGTAGTCGAACATCAGTGGTGGCTATCCCAAGCATCAACAATGCAAATTTCGCAAGAAAATTTACAAACACTGGCAAAATTGTTGCAATTATTGGCAGACAAAAATCGTTTCTATTCAACTAACAATATAGTCGTATTTTTTAGCAAAAAACCTTCTGAACTTTCATTAAAAGCTCAAAATAGCCATTCTTTTGTTCAGCTTGTGCGTGACTTATCTGAAGTACAAATTCAAGCCATTAATAAAATTTGTGGATTTTTAGGTGGTAATAGTGAAGATGAACATTTTCATTCTAAGAAAAATGCCTTTTCAACGGCTTTAACTGATTACTTAACCGAAAAAGAAGGTCGGATTCAACATGATGTTTGTGATTTACTTACAGATATTGTAAATATTAGCAATCAAACGCATACGCAATATGATCTCTATCTTGAAGATTTTTCTTATAGTAAATTTGTTAAAAAAATTGAAGAGAGAGCTTCAAAATTTACTGTGCGTATCAATGAGGCACTAGGAAAATCAAGCACACAGGTTCTAGGATTACCTATTGCCGCTGCAGTATTTAATTTTGCAAAATTGGAAACTCAATGGGTGGGGGTTATCTCTTTGATGGTTTATGCGGTGCTTTGTGCTGCTGTACTTTTCAATCAGAATAATCATCTTTTATATATTGAGAAAGAGTTTGATTTATTTGAAAGTAAGCTACCTAAGAAATTAAAAAATCAAGATTGGCAAATGACTAAAACTGCAGTGTTAGAACAAATAAAAAATCAAAAGCGATTAACTTATTTATTATGGTTCATTATTCTTTCAGCATTTTGGTATGCATCAGGTCTAATAGGTTACTTGGTTGCTATCACTTTTAGTAAATCAGTTTAAAAGCTACTTTTTCCTATCACACTTAAACTCCTATTAACTTTTAAACCAATTTATAAAAAGTTAGTAGGAGTTTTTTATGCCTTACCCCATCAACAAAATCGTGATTCACCGTTCTGCACCCAGAACGGCAAGCCACTACGCACCACCATTCAAACCGCTGCACAACGTATCGACGACTGGCACAAACAGCGTGGCTTTCAGCGTTTAGCAGGCAATTACAAGCAATTCAATCCACACTTACAACACATCGGCTCATATGGTATTCAAATTTTAGAAAACTGTAATTCAGTTTCAATATATGAAAAGAAAGCAAGATGAAATTATCTCGCTTTTTTCATTGCAGTTATATTGAGCGGGTTTACGTTTTTTATTGAATTATTTTCTTACGCATTATGAATGCATTTAGCCATCATTATCTGTGGCTAAAGACAAACAGGAATCCGCAAGTGTTTCACTAAAGCGTAAATCATGTGAGGCAATAAGCATCGGTAACTGTAGTTCACGTAAAAGCGCGGTCAGTTTGGCGATATTTTTTGCATCCAGTCCATTGGTTGGTTCATCTAACAGCAATACTTTTGGCTGCATCGCCAGAACACCGGCTAGCGCAGTAAAATTCTGTTCACCGCCAGATAAGGTATTCACAGAGCGATCTTTTAACCTAACAATATTCAGACGTTCCAATTGCTGTAATGCAATTTGATAGGCTTCATCTCGGTTCAATCCTTGATTAAGTGGACCAAAGGCCACATCATCAAGTACGGTTGGACCAAAAAGTTGATCGCCCGCATGTTGGAAACAGATACCAATCTTTCCTCGTAACGGTACAAAATCTTTTTCTTGTCGGCAGGTGTTATCAAACCAGCAAATCTCTCCTTGTTGGTATGGGATAAAGCCTAATAGACAGTGTAATAGGGTTGATTTTCCACAACCAATATCGCCTTGTAAAAAAAGACGATGACCTTCAGGGAGATCAAAAGAAAGGTTATCAATAATCACGCGTTGGTCGCGCATGATCTGTAATTGTTTGACTTCGAGGACGTTCATCAAGATTTATCCTGTGTTTTTTTCACATCATGCAGCTGAAAGCCACGTGCTTTTAGCGCCATTTCTGTTTTTTCTGCTTTAACAAGTGCATGAATTAATAATAATGCCACACGTTGCGCGGCGATAAATAAGGTTCTGCCGTTAAATTTTGGCTGGTATCCGCGCGCGCGCATCGCCATATCCATTTTTTTATGTACTTCACTGAACACTGAAATATAGCGCACAGTGAGAACAAAGAGGTGAAGTAGTTTTTCAGGCAATGGCAAACGATACAATGCTTGCAATAAAAGGCTCTCGTTCATATCAATTAACAAGAGGCGAGTTAAACTTAAAATTAAATTGAAACGTAGCATGATGAGTAGCGCAAGCTGAATACCGATTGGATTCAATGCTAAGCCTTGTTCAGTGATTTTCCAACTTAAGGTCAACCAAACAAGCAAAGTGAAGAAATTTAGTTTCAACCAATATTTGAAATAACCGGCGAGGGATTTCCGATAGCGTATTAGCGCAATAAGTAATCCGCTGAATACGATCAGATTAAGGATAATAAGCGTCGAAATATGTGTCATTGTGCTGACGATAAGTCCACACAAAAACACATAAATTAATCGCAAGTGCGGTTGAAAAATAGCAAGAAAATTCATTTCACCACACTGAGCGCTGTTGGATACATTTTGTTTAACAATAAGACCACACCGACGCTGACGATACTGTCGATAATAAACACAGGAATATGTGATATTACCAGCAGCATGATCAGATCGCTGTAAGCTTTACCACCATCTAGAGCCAAGACTAAAGAGGCGAGCAAGGCTGAACCGCCAACGCCGATCACGCCAGCACCAATACCTGCAGTAATTTGAGTTCGACGGGAATTGTCATTTTCAAGTCTTTTTACAAATAGCCAATGTACGACAAGGGCGGGTAATGCCATTACGCATAAATTGACACCTAAAACGGCAAACCCACCAAAGGAAAAGAGCAGGGCTTGTAATACCAATGCGATTAAAAAAGCAGGGAAAACGGCCCAGCCGAGAAACAGGCCGGCCATGCCGTTTAAGATGAGATGCACGCTGCCAATGCCAACTGGTACATGAATGGTACCTGCAACAAAAAAAGCAGCGGCAAACAATGCCGTTAGCGGCAATTGTTGCGAATTAAGACGTTTAAGACCAATCATTACGCAGACTAATGCAACAGCTGCACCACCAAGCAATACGGGTGTATGCAACACACCTTCCGATAAATGCATATTATCTTTCCTTAGATTGCGATGCACGCGTCATTTTTGATGCACGAACTAATGCCCATAAGCCGAAAATGCCAACAATATAACCTATACCACCAATAATATCGTGTAGGTAAATTTTGTCTTTCAATTTAGAGATATCTTCGCGGACCAACATCAACGAATTGTCGCTATTATTTGTGGTTTGCGCGGATACTCTGTTGGCAACAATTGAGGCTTTATGTCCTTCTTCACCTTCTATAACAACCTTAATGGCACCTTCGGCAGTGGTATTGATCGGATAGGCAAATTGCCCATCTCGATCTGTTTTGCCTTCCAATAGAGGGGAGTCCTGGCCAGCTTGCAAAATCTCCATATAGGTTTCTGCCGCTGGAGTCATATCGGAATAATAGGCTTTGCCAGAGACTGTGCGTCCATCATATTGTGCAAAAACATGCAAACTATGAGCCAATGCTGATGGCGCGCACAGCAAGGTGAAAAGTGCGGTTAAAAATACAACTCTTTTCATTATTTCGCATCAAAAGTCAGCATATATTCAACACTGCGCTCGGTATAGTCAGGGTTTTCTTTAACAGGCTCGTCAAATTCAGCCCAAACTTTGTTATAACCCGCTTTAGGAGTGAATTGTGCGATACCTTTTTCATTGGTTAAGTTGAATGGGTGATCTTCGCCTAAACCCACTTTGATGTCTTGTACAGGTTTACCTTTTACTAATACGAGAATATCGAGTGGTTGTCCCGCTTTTGGTTCACTTTGTGGGATTAATTCATAATCCATGTTGTGTGATTTATTTGCTTGCGCATCCCAGTGTAAAATCGCTTTACCGAATTTTATTGGATTAACACTGCGCACAGCTTCAGGTGCTTGTTGTTTGGTTTTTTCGACATATTTACCGCTAGGTAATTTTGACCAAACACCATTATCAAAGCGAATAAATGCAATGGCTGCATCAGGGGCGGCAAAGTGTGCTTCGCCTTCTTTAAAGTTCACTGTGGCGTTCTGTAATTGGCCTTTAGCATTAAGTAGGCGCACCGCTTTTAATTTACTTTGAGGATAGGTTTCAGTTTCCTCATGACCAAATTTAACCACATATTGCCCTTTTGCATCCTTAGCAGGCTCCAACCAAACATTATGTGCATTAGCGAGTGAAGCACCGAATAGTGCGGTAATAAACAATGCTGTTTTTTTCATGGAAGTTCTCCTTTTCTAACATGTGAATACTGTGATAAAGTATAAAATATGAAGTAACTTCAGAGTCAAGTGTAATTTTATAAAAATGAAAATTGGTCAACTAGCCAATATCGTTGGCTGTACGGTGGAGGCCGTACGTTTCTATGAAAAGCAAGGATTAATCGAACCCGCCAAACGAACGAGCGGTAATTTTCGTGTTTATACGGAAGAGCATTTGAAACAACTTTCTTTTATTTGTTATTGCCGCAGTTTGGATATTTCACTAAAAGAAATCAAAATGTTGCTGAATCCGCAATGTGCCACTCAAGAGCAGGAAAGGGAAATCAATGAGCTGCTAGATCGACATATTCGAGAAGTATCAAAACGGATCCATGAATTAGCTCACTTGAGACTTCGCTTAATTCAGCTCAAAGGCAAATGTAGTCACTTTGAGCAAAATAATGATTTAATGAACACTTTATTGCAGCACAGTGGCATTAATTTTGTGCCGTTGAAATAAAGTATAATGCCAACACGGGTGAATATTGAAACTCAGAAAATGAATAGTAAAAAGAGCAGAATTAAAACATACTGCTTTTTATCCTAAGGAGAAAATCATGCACGAAATGTCCCTCTGTCAGAACATGATGGAAATTATTGAACAGCAACAGAAAAAGCATGACATCCATGAAGTGACAGATATCTGGCTAGAAATTGGAGCACTGTCTTGTGTCGAGCAAAGTGCGGTTGAATTTTGCTTTGAAATTATGCGTAAAGATACTGTTGCTGAAAATTGCCAATTACATTTTATTCATTTACCCGCGATAGCATGGTGCTGGCAATGTCAAAAGGAAGTAGAGATTGAGGCCTATCAGGATTGCTGTCCACATTGTCACAGTGCATGTTTACAACGTCGAAGCGGCACAGAATTTAGAGTGAAAGAAATTGCCGTAAAATAGCATAGTATTTTAATTGGTTAGAATGTCGTCTGACTTTTGAATATAAAACCCGCTAACTGATTGATAGTATGTGTTTATCTCTCTTCAAAGAATATATTTAACATTGAGAATATGGTATTCTAACACACATGAATTAGCATAGATTCTAAGCATTTACAGAATAAACGAAAAATTATTGAGGTGACTTATGTGTACAACCTGTGGCTGTGGCCATCCAGACCAAGTCAGAATCGGTGAATTACCGCATGTTCATCATGATTCCAATGCGCAACATGCGACAAAACTACCTAATTTTTCTCACTCCTCCTTCCGCATGCCAGACACGCCACAACAAGAAGAAACGCAACAACGATTACTGAAAGTAGAACAAGATATTCTCGGTGCGAATAACCAGTTAGCCGATATGAATCGTCGCTTTTTCGCAAATCAGCATATTTTGGCGCTTAATCTTGTTTCAAGTCCTGGTTCAGGTAAAACAACCTTATTGACGACTACGTTAAATGCATTAAAAAATGACTATCCTTGTTATGTGATCGAAGGGGATCAACAAACAGAAAACGATGCGGATCGTATTCGTCAAACCGGTGTGCCAGCAATTCAAGTGAATACGGGTAAAGGTTGTCATTTAGATGCACAAATGATTGGCAATGCATTGGTGAAATTGCAGCCACAGGAAAATAGTCTGATGTTTATTGAAAATGTCGGAAACCTAGTCTGCCCATCAGAATTTGATTTAGGCGAGCACGCTAAAGTGGTGATCTTATCCGTGACAGAAGGTGAAGATAAACCACTAAAATATCCGCATATGTTTGCGGCTTCTAAGTTAATGATTTTAAATAAAGTGGATTTACTGCCGTACTTAAATTTTGATGTGGAAAAATGTATTGCTTATGCAAAACAAGTGAATCCAACAATTCAGGTCATCCAATTGTCTTCTCAAAGTGGAGAAGGATTACAGCAATGGCTAGACTGGTTAAAAGCGCAAGAACGATAGGAGCATCAAATGCAGTTTGTTGATGAGTTTCGTGATCCTGAACTGGCTAAAAGTCTGTTGCAGCGACTACAAAAAATAATGGAAAAACAACCGCACTTTACACCAGAAAATCCCTTATATTTGATGGAAGTTTGTGGTGGACATACGCATACCATTTTTAAATTTGGGTTGGATCGCTTATTACCCAAAAGTATTGAATTTATTCACGGTCCAGGCTGCCCAGTATGTGTATTGCCGATGGGGCGAATTGATGTTTGTATTGAGATTGCTCGTCGCCCAGAAGTCATTTTCTGTACTTTCGGTGATGCGATGCGAGTACGCGGACGTTTAGGCTCATTATTAGAAGCCAAAGCTCAGGGCGCGGATGTTCGAATTGTTTATTCACCGCTTGATGCATTGAATATCGCATCAAATAATCCAGACAAAAAAGTCGTATTCTTTTCACTCGGTTTTGAAACGACGATGCCAAGTGCCGCGATTACCTTGCAACAAGCGAAAAAACAGCAGTTAAAAAACTTTTTTGTGGTATGCCAAAATATTACCATCATTCCGACATTACACAGCTTATTGTCACAAGGACAAGTAAAAATTGACGGCTTTATTGCGCCAGGTCATGTCAGCATGGTGATTGGTTCTGAACCTTATCAAGAATTGTGTGATACCTATTATAAGCCATTTGTGATCACCGGTTTTGAGCCTTTAGATATCCTACAAGCCATTTTAATGTTGGTGACACAGATTGTTGAACAACGCTGCGAAGTGGAAAACCAGTATAAACGCATTGTACACCAGCATGGCAATCTGTTGGCTCAACAGGCAATAAGCGAAGTATTCCGCTTGAAAGCCAGCAGCGAATGGCGTGGATTGGGCGAAATTGCAGAATCTGGCGTAGAACTGACAGATGATTATCAATGCTTTGATGCGGAAGCGCATTTTGCATGTCAGCCACATCAAGTTGCTGATGATCCTGATTCTCGCTGCGGTGATGTATTAATCGGTAAATGCAAGCCGGCTGATTGCCCATTATTTGCTAAAAAATGTAATCCAGACAATGCTTATGGTGCCTTAATGGTGTCTTCCGAAGGGGCATGTGCGGCCTATTATCAATACAGACGAGAATAAAACAATGACTGATTTTATTACAATGGCACACGGAAATGGTGGTGCCACAATGCAAGAGTTGATCCGCGATTATTTTGTCGAGGCATTTGATAACCCGATACTTTCACAAGGCGAAGATCAGGCTCGCATTGCGTTACAAAAAATGAACGCTTTGGGTGGGACATTAGCTTTTTCAACTGACAGCTTTGTGATTGATCCGATTTTTTTCCCTGGCGGTGATATAGGTAAATTGGCTGTATGTGGTACGGCTAATGATGTTGCCGTATGCGGTGCGGTTCCCAAATATTTATCCTGTGGTTTCATTTTGGAAGAAGGTTTACCACTAGAAACTTTAAAAAAATTGATTCAATCCATGGCAAAAGCCTGCCAGTCAGCCGGTATTCAAGTGGTAACCGGTGATACCAAAGTGGTACAAAAAGGCGCGATAGATAAAGTGTTTATCAATACGGCAGGCATTGGTGTGATTCCAAACGGACTTGACTGGGGTGTACATCGCATTCAACCAGGTGATCAGATTATCGTGAGTGGTACTTTGGGTGATCATGGTGCAACCATTTTGAATTTACGCGAAAACCTTGGTATTCAAACGGACTTACGCAGTGATTGTGCTGTGCTTGCCCCGCTTATTGATTGTATTCGTCCGATTGAAGGGGTGAAAGCTGTACGCGATGCGACCCGTGGTGGTGTGAATGCGGTACTGCATGAATTTGCACAGGCTCAGAAAGTAGGGATTCAAATTGATGAAACGGTATTACCAATTCGTCAGGAAGTACGTGGTATTTGCGAATTACTCGGTTTGGATGCATTAAATTTTGCTAATGAAGGCAAATTGGTGATTGTGGCGGATAAAGAAAAAACAGCTGAAATTCTGACCGCACTTCGTCGCCATCCATTAGGTGAAAATGCAGCCGTAATCGGTGAGGTAACGACTGATGGCAAAGTTCGTGCTGTTGGGCTTTTCGGTCAAAGTCGCTTGTTAGACTTACCGCGTAACGAACCTTTACCACGAATCTGTTAAGCAAAAACCGGTTTAATGTTAAATTAAACCGGTTTTAGTTTGTGAATTGATATGTGCGAGAAGGGGAGTTATTTTTTCCAAATAACGTGGAATTCGCGATCTTCTTCTCGATGTGAAATTAAGAATTTTGCAAACACATCATCCATTTCATCTTTCTCATTCACTAATCCCACCCAAACTTCAGCAAAAGCGTCAGGATCGATTAATACCCCAATTTCTTGTTCCCAATCATCTGCCGTTTCGACAAACTCGACCGCACCACGATCTTCAAATTGCAGGTTGAATAGCATAATATCTGCAGGATCGAGATTTTCGCCTGCTATTTCTAAGAAAATATCATAAGCAAGATCAATCGCTGCATCGGGATCAAGTTTTTGAATATAAGTTGTCATTGGGTTTTCCTTCATCAAGTAAATTGCGCGTATGATACCGCAAGAAATACAAAACAAAAAGTGCGGTCAAATTTATCATTATTTTTGGCCGCACTTATTTTTAGTTGCCGTAATTAGCCCGTATTCCGCATACCAGCTGCAATACCAGTGATGGTAATCATCAAGGCTTGCTCCACATCAGGGCTTGGGTTTTCAGGCGATTCACGGAAACGACGGAGCAATTCCACTTGAAGTAGATTGAGTGGATCCGTATAAACATTACGTAACGCAATAGAATCGGCGATCCATGGCAAGTCCGCCATTAATTCATCTTTGTGAGAAAGCGAAAGCACGGTTTTAATATCTGCATTCAGTTGGTTACGCAGATTCTCACCTAAGTACCAAAGCTCTTTTTTCACTAAGTTATGATCATATTGCTCTGAAAGCCAAGTATCGGTTTTACTGAACACCATTTCTAACATGCCTACACGAGTAGAGAAGAATGGCCACGCTTTACACATTTCTTCAATAATATGACCTTTGCCTTCATCCACAATTTTTTGAATTGCCGCCCCTGCACCAAGCCATGCTGGTAGCATTAAACGGTTTTGCATCCAAGCAAAAATCCATGGAATGGCACGTAAGCTTTCTACGCCACCATTTGGATTACGTTTTGCAGGGCGAGATCCAAGTGGTAGTTTAGACAGTTCTTGTTCCGGTGTAGCACTGCGGAAATAAGGCACGAAGTCTTTATCTCCACGAACAACACGACGGTAAATGTCACATGAAGTAACGGAAAGCTCATCCATGACCGCACGCCATTCTGCTTTTGGTTCTGGTGGTGGAAGTAAGTTTGCTTCTAAAATTGCACTCGCGTAAAGATCAAAGGTTTCAACTGCGACTTCAGGTAAACCCAGTTTAAAGCGGATCATTTCCCCTTGTTCAGTCACACGTAAACCATTTTTGAGTGAACGTGGAGGTTGAGAAAGTAATGCTGCATGTGCAGGTGCACCACCTCGACCGATTGTACCACCACGACCATGGAATAAAGTGAGTTCAATACCTAATTCTTCGGTTAAATTGACTAACGCTTCTTGTGCACGATATTGTGCCCATGAAGCTGCCATCATGCCCGCATCTTTAGCTGAGTCAGAATAACCAATCATCACCATTTGATGATTATTAATCACACCACGATACCAACCAATATTAAACAATTGACGCATGACACCTTCAGAGGCATCTAAGTCATCTAAGGTTTCAAAAAGTGGCACGACAGGAATGTGATAAGGCACGCCTGCTTCTTTTAATAATAAATGCACGGCAAGCACATCAGAGGCACTTCTCGCCATGGAAATAATATAGCAAGCAATCACGCCTTGTTTTTGTTGAGCAATGACTTTGCAAGTATCTAAAATTTCTTGGGTTTCAGCAGATGGCTCCCAATGAGTTGGAATTAATGGGCGACGAGAATTTAACTCGCGTACTAAGAAAGATTGTTTTTCTGCTTCGCTCCATTGTGCATAATCGCCAATGCCAAGATAACGGGTAATTTCAGCAATGGCATCTGTATGACGGGTACTTTCTTGACGGATATCCATTTGTGAAAGCGTGACACCAAAACAACGAATACGATGCAAAATATCTAATAATGAACCATTAGCGATAATCCGCATGCCACACGCCATTAATGATTGATAGCAATCATAGAGCGGTTCCCAAAGTTGATTATCTTCCATGATGATATCCGCTTGGCTTACGCGTGGCGGACGATTTGCTAGGCAATCATCAAAGTAATCTAGGGTGGCGATAAGTTTTGCACGAAGCGCTTTGACTACAAAACGATAAGGCTCTAAATGCTCACCATATTTTGCGGTAAATTCTGGTGTGCATTTCACCATAGATAATTCATCAGCAAGAGATTTAATGTCATTTAAGAATAAATCTGCTGCTTTCCAACGAGCAAAATAGAGTACTTGTTGAGTAATTTTTGAAGTAACAAATGGGTTGCCATCACGGTCACCACCCATCCAAGAAGAAATTCGGACAGGACGTAAGCCCACAGGTAAGTCGTAGCCTAAGAATTCACGAGCATGTTCATTTAATTGACGTAAGAATTCCGGCACGCCTTGCCATAGGCTGTTTTCAATCATCGCATAGCCCCATTTGGCCTCATCGAATGGCGTAGGGCGAACGGTACGGATCTCATTAGTGTGCCACGCTTCAGCAATTAAACGAAGTAGCAATCGTTCAATAATACCGCGTTCTTTAGGCGTTAAATCATCGTGCTCTAATTTGCTTAAGCATTTATTGATCTCAACGTGTTTATGGACTAAAGAACGACGTGTAGTTTCGGTTGGATGTGCCGTTAATACAAGCTCAATGAGCAAGTTTTCAATGGTTTTGTAAACCTCTTCTTTTGAGGCATTTTGTGCTTTTAAGCGTTGAAATAAAGCACTTAATGAACGGTTAGAGGATTGTAAATCTTTATGTTGGCGAGAGACCGTTTGGTATTGTTCAGCGATATTCGTCAGATTAAGAAAATGGCTGAATGCACGCGCTACAGGAATAATATTTTCATTTGAAATGGTGGAAAGAGTATCCAACAATGTTTTACGCGCTTGGCTATCGCCCGCTCGAGATTGTTTGGATAATTGGCGAACATTTTCAATTAAGGTAAGAATGTCTTCGCCTTGCGCATCATTAATGGTTTCTCCAAGAAAACGCCCTAACATATTAATATTATGGCGGAGAGTGCGATACTCATTACTCATATGAACTCCGATAAAGAAAAATAAAATAAAACCAGGAGAGATATAACCAAAAATATGTATCGGGATCAAATGCTATACGTCGAAAACTTGTATTAAATCAAAAAAGCTGAAAATAAGTAAAAAAAAGACCGCACTTTTTTAGATAAAATTTAAAGTGCGGTCAAAAAATTTAATGTTTATGCAAGTGTACGTACTGATTTTCGTAGTACCAATTCTGGATGGATCGCAATACGATGTTTTTCGTGGCTGTCGTTATCTTTATTGGCGATTCGTTCAAATAACAGATTAACCGCCTGTGCACCTAAACGTGATTTAGATTGGTGAATCGTGGTGAGTGGCGGTGCATAGAAACGTGATGAGTGAATATTGTCATAGCCAATAATCGAAATATCATCAGGCACGCGCAAGCCTTTTTCTGTAATCGCAGAAATTGCACCTAATGCCATCACATCATTACAGCAGAAGACAGCAGTAGGTAGGCTGTCTTGTACGAGAATTTTATTCATACACTCGTAACCATCTTCAGGCTCGAAGAAACCTTCCATAATCCAATTTTCATGAATTGGCAGATTGGCTTCATTCATGGCTTTCACAAAACCTTCATAACGTGTTCTTGCGGTAGTTTTATCCAATTCCCCCGCAATAAGACCAATAGCTTTATGACCACAATCAATTAAGTGCTTAGTCGCAATATATCCGCCCGTAAAGCTATTATCTTCAATGACATCTGTATCGGTATTAGGCCCCCAGTCCATTACAACCATTGGTATGTCAGCTGCGTTAGAAAGGATATCAAGTGAATGGGATGTATATTCAGAACACATGACTAATAAGCCATCTACACGTTTTTTGGCAAGCATGTCTAAATGGTTTTTAATCTTTTCTGGATCATTTTGTGTGTTACATAAAAACAATGAATAGCTTTGGCGATAACAATGATCTTCAACGGCATGAATGATTTCAGCAAAATAAGGGGATTCACTAGTGGTCACAATCATCCCAATAGATTTTGTCGTATTGACTTTCAAACTCCGCGCAACAGCACTAGGTGAATATTTCAAGTTTTTAATGGCTTGCATCACCGCTTCTTCGGTTTCTTTTGCTACAAAACGGGTTTTATTAATTACATGGGAAACTGTGGTAGTTGAAACACCAGCCATCTTCGCGACATCTTTAATTGTTGCCATAATTTTGCCTCTAGAAAATTTTTTCTATTATAAAGATTGAAACTAAAGAGGTTAAGCAGATTATAAAAATTTTTTGAAAAAACGTACTTTATTGTTAGAATAGGATATCTTTAACTAAACAAGTGGGAAATTAAAATGGGTGATTTTGGTTACGCGATGCTAACAGTAGTACTTTCTTTAAGTGTTGTAGTTGGTTTAGCTGTTGCAATTTTTTAATAGAAAGAAAAACATATTTAGGATTAACCGCGCTTTAAGCAATTAAAGTGCGGTTATTTTTTTGGTTGTTTTTTGTCGCCAAGCTAAAAGCAATGCCAACTGGCTATTTCTTTAGTATAATTTGCAACTATTTTCGTTTGTTGCAATCAAAATAACGCAAAAACTAAATTGAGATAATGATGAATAAATATTTGATTTCACTAGATAAAGATGTTCAGCGTCGTGAGCTGTTTTTTGCTCAACCTGATACCGCCGATTTTGCTGTATTTTCAGCGATTAATACCATGCAAAAAGAGTGGGATGAATTGGCTGAAGTGTTCAATCCAACGAAGTTTGAACAGCATTATGGACGCAACGTCACAAAAGGCGAAATTGGTTGTACATTAAGTCATTTAGCGGTTTATCGCCAGATCGTAGAAGATCAAAATGTGATGGAAAATGACTATGCGTTAGTCTGTGAAGATGATGCGTTATTTAACGCTAATTTATCGCCAAACACAACCGCACTTTTAACCGAAAAATGCGATGCAGATATTGTATTAATCGGGCAGTCAAAAATTGCGGAATTTGATGATGTGGAATTAGAAATTAATTATCCAACCACCTTTTCATTTTTACGCCAAACTATTGGTGATGTTACCGTGGCTTATCCGTATAAAAGTTATTTTGCCGGCACGGTGGCATATTTAATTAAAAAATCAGCGGCACGTGCATTTTTAAAGCAAGTCGAACAAGAAAAACCATTTTGGCTTGCTGATGATTTCTTATTATTTGAAACCCAATTCCACATTAATAACAATGTGGTTCGTCCGCTTGTAGCCATTGAAAATCCACAATTAGTGAGTAATTTGGAAGCGATTCGTGGTTCAAAATCTAACAATTTAGTGAAGAAATTAATTAAATATCCACTCAAAAAAATCTTAGCAGTGAAAAAGAATTTAGGAAAATAACGTAAAAATGACCGCACTTTTTAATCTTTTTTATCTTTACGATCCTTGGCTGTTTCATGTTGTACGCATGTCATTCGTCGCAGGTTTAGCGGCATTGGTTGTATTGGCTTATCAGTATTTTAAAAAGCAGAAACCACAAGGTATTACCGTGCCAGTGGATAGTTTAGTCGTTATCATTGGGCTGATTGCATTTAGCGTGATTCCACTTTTAGTCAATGGTACGCGAGATTTTTCGGTCATCACCATGTATGTGAAAGAGCTGATTTTATTTATCTTCGGCGTGGGACTTTATAATGCCTTCTATGCCAATGTAAATGGTCAACAGAAAGTCGTTCGTGATTTACAACTTGGTGTGGTGGTGCAGTTTATTGTGGGCGTGATTGGCTTACTCGGTGCATCATTTATGATTGATTTCTTGCTTTCAACCAATGCGGTGTTGCCCGCACGTTTTTATGGTTCAGAGCAGGAATATCGCTTATATAACATTACCGCAACTGCCTTTTTCCAGTTGAGTTTATTCTATTTAATGCTGTTGCATTTCTTACTGGCTTACAACGCTAAACATAATACGCTTCCAAGTATTCTGGTATTTTTAATGTTATGTATCGGATTAATTTCAGGGCGTACATTCCTTCTGTTATCGGTTGTGAGCATTTTAGTGTATTTCAAATGGCGTTATGTTCCACCACTCATTGCATTTGCTGTTTTGGTATTATTACTGGCCTATTTCTTACCTGAAAATCCTTATGTGGCACATGCTTTAGAGCCCGTGATTAATTTATTACATGGTGCAGGATTTGTCAGTTCGTCAACAGATACCTTGATGAAAAACCATCTCTTTATGCCAACGCTCAAGCAGTTCATTTATGGCGATGGTATGTATATGACGGGTGAGTTAGAAGTTGGTCGTTATTATGGGCATACGGACTCTGGTTTCTTACGCCAAATTCTTTATGGTGGTGTGTCTTATGCTTTAGTGTGTTTTGCCGTGACATTCTATTTTGTACGCAAAGTTGCCTTAAACTGGTTTGATGGCAGCTGGAAATTTATCCTTTCTGCCTTTGTGATTTTAGCGTTCTGTAACATCAAAGCGGATACCTTTGCTTTTCCAGGCATTATGTTTGTCATGTTGATGTTCTTATCGCTTTTCGGTACTCACGGTAAACAACTTATTTTATTTAAACAAAAGGAGCCGAAAGATGTTTAGTATCATCGTGCCTTCTTATAATCGGAAAGAAGAAATTCCTGCCTTATTGGAAAGTTTAACCAAGCAAACCACCTATAATTTTGATGTGGTGATTGTGGATGATTGCTCGAAAGAACCCGTTGAAGTGACACAATCGTATCCATTTGCAGTTAACGTTATTCGTAACGAAACCAATCAAGGCGCGGCAGAAAGCCGTAATATCGGGGCAAGAAGTGCGGATAATGAATGGCTGTTATTCCTTGATGACGATGATCGTTTTGCAAATGATAAATGTCAGAAATTAGCCGATGTAATTGCTGAGCATACTGATGTTAACTTTGTTTACCATCCAGCTAAATGTGAAATGGTGAATGAAGGTTTTAGCTATGTGACTAACCCAATTGAGCCGCAAGAGATTAGCGTAGAGCGAATTTTACTGGCGAATAAAATCGGTGGTATGCCGATGATTGGGGTGAAAAAAGATCTGTTTTTAAAAATCGGTGGATTATCGACCGCACTTCGTTCATTGGAAGATTATGATTTCTTGCTGAAACTTGTGCAAGATCCAACGTTTAAAGCGTGCAAAGTAGCAGAACCATTAACTTATTGTACGTTCCATACTAAGCGTTCTAGCGTATCAACGGATACGACTAATACGCAAAAAGCGATTGATTATATCCGTGAAAATTATGTGAAAACGGCAGAGCAAGAAAAGAATTTTGCCATCAACGCACAATATATGTTGGCTTACCCACATATTATGAATTTATCCCGTAAAGCGGCTTTTTACTATTTTGAGATTTTTAAATTAACGAAAAGTATTAAGCAGCTAGTCATTGCCTTTGTGGTTTTAATTTCACCTAAATTGGCAATTAATTTGAAACGGTTTATATAGATAACTTATTAGATAGAGAAGTATGAAATTTTCAGTTTTAATGTCCTTATACATTAAGGAAAATCCACAATATTTAAGAGAATGTTTTGAAAGTTTAGTGGCTCAAACCCATCCAGCAGATGAGATCGTATTGGTGTTTGACGGTGCGGTAACACCAGAATTGGAAGCCGTGGTTGCTGAATTCGAAACCAAATTACCCTTAAACTTAGTGAAGTTGCCAAAGAACTTAGGCTTAGGCAAAGCACTCAATGAAGGATTAAAACATTGTTCTCACGATTGGGTCTTCCGTATGGACACAGATGATATTTGTGTGCCAGAGCGTTTTGCGAAACAAGTGGCGTTTATTGAGCAACATCCGGATACGATTATTTTTGGTGGGCAGATTGCTGAGTTTGGCGAAAATATTCAAGACATCGTGGCATATCGTCATGTGCCGACTGAAGCACAAGATATCGTTAAATTTACGCAAAAACGTTGTCCGTTCAATCATATGACAGTCGCGTATCAAAAAAGTGCGGTCATTAATTGTGGTGGATATGAGGATTTACAGGAAGATTATTACCTGTGGATTAAGCTTGTAGCACAAGGTCAAAACGTGGCAAACTTGCCGGACATTTTAGTTTATGCCCGCGTGGGTAATGGCATGGTCGGGCGTCGTCGAGGTTTAAACCAAGCGAAAGCAGAATGGCGTTTATTTAAATTGAAACACCGCTTAGGTATTCAAGGTTTATTTTCAGGCCTATTCACCTTTGTCTTGCGTTCAGGTTCTCGCTTATTACCAACCTCGTTATTGAAAGCGGTTTATAACCAATTTTTACGCAAATAATGTGATATTTTGATAATTAAAAAAGGAAAAGAAATGAATTTAATCTCAACGTTAAAAATGACGGCATTATCGACCGCACTTTTATTAGTGGGCTGCTCGAGCGTTTCAATGGTAAATAGTAGTGCTATTTATAGTAAACCGAGAACTTTAAATAACTTCAATGATTATGTGCAGTTTTTAAAAGGTAAAGCAGCGGCTGAAGGTGTATCGGCTTCAGTATTAAATGCGCAGAATAATATTCAGTATATGCAAAAGGCCGTGGATTTAGATCGTGCACAAGCGGGTAGAAGTAAACGTAATGCAGATAAACCTCAATTACCCAATCCAAACGGCACAACCAATTATTTGAATAAAGTACTGACTCAAAACAAAGTGGATATTGCCGCAGAGCGTTATTGGGAAGTCCAAGCGCCATTACAACAAGCAAGCCAACGTTATGGTGTTCAACAGGAATATATCCTTGCCTTATGGGGTATGGAAAGTAGCTTTGGTCACTACCAAGGTCGCTATGATGTGCTTTCCGCTTTAGCCACATTAGCATTTGATGGCAGACGTGAAGCCTTATTCAGTAAAGAATTTGTGAATGCGATGAAAATGTTAGAACGTGATCATATTCAACGTCACAGAATGTTAGGCTCTTGGGCGGGCGCAATGGGACAAACTCAATTTATGCCAAGTGCATTCTTGAATTATGCGGCAGATGGTAATAATGATGGTGTGAAGGACATTTGGACGAACCAATTTGATGCGTTTGCTTCAATTGCAAATTATCTTCACACTGTAGGTTGGGATAACAAATTGCCTTGGGGCGTTGAAGTCACATTAAATCAACCATTAGATTTATCGCTTTCAGGCATTGAGAAAAACAAAGCTCGTTCATTAAGTGACTGGCAATCCAAAGGTATCACCTTAGCGAGCTTCAGCCAACAAGAACAAGATAAATTGACCGCACTTTCGCAAGCCGATCTTTGGTTAGTTCGTCCCGATAAAGAAGTTGGCCGTGCATTCTTGGTCTCCAATAACTACCGCACAATTTTAGATTGGAACAAATCAAACTATTTCGGCGTGAGTATTGGTATGTTTGCTGATCGCATTAAGATGGCCACTGGCTTGTAGAAAATTATTTTCCTTTTATAATCCAGCAAAGCTTTGTTGGATTATTTTTTATCTATAATTTGAATATTTGGAGAACACGATGCAAAAAAAATGGCTTTCTATTTTATTGTTTGCACCTTTGATACAGAGCAATTATACCTTAGCTGATCAAGCTAAAGGAAAAGAATTGAATTATCAAGGATTGGGTGAAGTGCTGTTTTTTGATAAATCGCTTTCTTTTAATAAAACACAAAGCTGCTCAACTTGTCACAATCCGGGTACGGCCTTTGTGGATCAACGTAAAAATTCAGCAAATCAAATGGTCTCCGAGGGAGATAATCCGCATCTTCATGGTAATCGCAATGCCAACACGGCACTTTATGCGATGTTTTCACCAGATTTTCATTTTGATGAAAAAATTCAAGATTATGTTGGCGGACAATTCTGGGATGGGCGTGCAAAAGATTTAGCCGAGCAAGCAGGTGGTCCACCTATTAATCCAGTGGAAATGGGCATGCCAGATAAAAAATCGATTGTCGAACGTCTAAAAGCAAATTCAATTTATTACAAGGCAATTACAGATATTTATGGTGAAAGTATTTGGGCTGATACCGACAGAATCTATGCCATTATGGAAAAAGCCATTGCAGAGTTCGAAAAGCATGAATTATTTGCGCAATTCTCTTCAAAATATGATCGTGCATTAAAAAATGAAGCGGAATTGACCGCACTTGAATCGGAAGGTAAGGCATTATTTTTTGATAAAACACGAACAAACTGCAGTAACTGCCATCAATCAAGTGACGCGAATTCAGCAAAAGAAACCTTTACGAATTATCGCTATTACAATATCGGCGTGCCAAGTAACCAAGCGTTAATTAAGTTAAATAAACTTGCGGCTGATTATGTGGATAATGGACTATTGGATAATCCAATGGTAAAAGGCGATGAAAAGCAAAAAGGTAAATTTAAAGTGCCAACATTGCGTAACATTGGTGTCACAGCACCTTATATGCATAACGGCGTTTTCCGTGATTTAAAAACCGTTTTGCTATTTAAAGACAGTTTTAATAATCCTAATCGTAAAATCAATCCTGAAACAGGAAAAGCGTGGGATAAAGCCGAATATGCTCCAACCATTAATCCTGATGTTTTAAAAGCCAAACCGCTTACAGATGAAGAGATTAATGCATTAGAAGCATTCTTAAAAACGTTAACTGACGAAGCTTACGAAGAATAATTATCAGATTAATCTATTAGAATAAGTTTACACCTATACGAAACAGAAAAATCTGATTACTATAATGGTATTACATGATTTAAGTCTTGCCGCTCAATTTTCAGATGAGTTGATTTTACTTGGTGAAGATAAAGTGCAAGGCGTAGGCGATGCTCATCATGTTTTACAAGTCGAAACCATTAATCGTTTGTATCATGTAAACGTTGAATTATTGCAATGTAGTGCCGGTTTGCAGTGGTTCGTCCACAACGTAAATCAGCACATTCTTAAGAAGGAAATGAAAATGAAGAAAATTGTACTTGCAGCATTAGTAGGTTTAAGTTTTGCTGCTCAAGCCGCACATTATGACATTAAAATGTTAAATTCAAATAGTGAAGGCTCAATGGTTTTTGAACCGGGTTATTTAAAAGTTCAACCAGGTGATACAGTGACATTTCGTCCAGAAAATAAAAGCCACTTTGTACACAGTAAAGCGATTCCTGAAGGTGCACAAAAATTCCAATCTGAAGAAGATCAGGAGCTTACGATCACTTTAGATAAAGAAGGTGTGTATGTTTATAGTTGTCCAGTACACCGTTCAATGAATATGAATGGTGTGATTCAAGTGGGTGATAATCTACCAAACAAAGAACAAGCGGAGAAAGTGGTGAAAGATCTTGAGAAGAAATCCATGACGAACAAAGGTCGTCTTGAAAAATATTTTGCTCAAGTAAAATAATTATTGAAATCGATGCGCCAGTTTAATGATTGGCGCATCTTATTTTATAGGTAGATGCTGTCTAGCTATAAATAAAAAAACCTTACTTGTTACAGTAAGGTTTTTTCATCTTTAACGCTTAATTATTTTGCAGCTGGAGCAGCTGGTGCTGCAGGTGCAAATTTTTGTGCTAAATCAGCACCGTCTTTTTGTAATTTAGCGACTGCAGCTTGTAGTTTTTCAACTTTAGCTTGGTAAGCTTTAGTTTGTTCTTCAGTTGGTGCTTTAGTTGCTAAGTTTAATTGATCAACTAATAATTCACTTGATAACGCAAGTACTTCTTTATTTTGATCTTTGATGTTTTTCACTGAAGGTGAAGCAACTTCTAATTTATCTAAGCTTGCAATAGTATCTTCAACCGTTTTATTGAAAGTTTTGATTGCTTCTTCAATTTTCTTTTCATCTTTTGCTTCAACCGCAGCAGCTAAATCAGATTGAAGTTTTTGTTGTGCAGTCATTTGAGCTTGAGCTTGGCTTGCATTCCATTCAAGTAATTTGTTGTAGTCAGCTTGTTCTTGAGCAGGAGTTGCTTCAGCTGGTTTAGCCGCTTCAGCAGGTTTTGCTGCTTCTTGTTTAGCTTCTGGCGCAGGCTGAGTAGTTTCAGGTTTTGCCGGAGCTGGTTTATCTGCTGGTTTATCACAAGCAGTTAAGAATAATGCAAATAATGCAGTTGCACTGATTTTAGTAAATTTGTTCATAAACAATCCTTTATTGATATATAAAAAACTTCTTAGCTTATAAAAATTAAGCCCTTTCTAAGACCTTACATTCTAAAATTAGTTTAAAAAAATTTCAAAAACTATTTTAGTGTTTGAATATATTCACTTAAATTATGAATATCTTGTTCACTTAAACGTTGTTTTGCAGGGCTTCCTGCGCTAGGAATATTTCCTGCTTTTCGTTCTGAAAGTGCGGTTGAAATTTCTTCTGGTTTTAGCTGATTAATGATTTTTGATTCACCCATTGCTGGTTTTTCGCCTTGTTTTCCATGACAAGTTGCACAAGACCGTTTATATACCTTTTCTGCTTTCACTAAGTCAGCTTCGGCAGAAAGGGCTGGAGCCGCAAATAAAAAGCCTAAAACGGGTAAAAAAATAGAGAGTAAGTAAATTCGTTTTTGCATTTTGGCTAGCCTTTAAATAATTTATCTAAATCTGCTGCGGGAATCACCCCTTCATATTTAGCCTGAATATTGCCTTCAGGTGTGATCACAAAGCTTGTTGGCGTGCCAATAAGCTGATAGCGTTCCGCTGTGATTTTTAATTGGTCTTTGATAACTGGCAGCATAAGCTGACGTTTGGCGACTACGGCTTTGGTATCCACTTTATCACCATCTACGTTAATAGCGATAAGTTGAACTTTATTTGGATTAGCTTCAGCCAATTTTTCAAATTCTTTTAACTCAGCGACACATCGACCACAGGTTTCAGACCAGAATGTCAGTAGGCGAGTGCCTTGCCAATTATCAAGTTTCACCTCTTTACCTTGTAAATCATAGGCAGCGATGTCTGGCGCTTTTTGACCAATAGCCGCAACTTCGTCTTTACAAGAAACGCTGCCAAAAATGACCGCACTTATCGCAAGTAGTTTGACGAATTTATTTTTCATGAATGTCCTCTTTTACAAATTTTCCGTGGTGGAGATAAATAACACGATTGGTTAACTCACCCAATTCAGGATTGTGTGTAACCATCACAATGGTTCTACCTTGACGATTTAACTCTTGTAGTAAATCCAGTACAAGCGCTTCATTTTTTTCATCGAGGTTACCCGTAGGTTCATCGGCAAAAATGACCGGAGGTTGGTTCACTAATGCACGAGCAATACATACCCGTTGTTGTTCGCCTCCGGAAAGTTGGCTTGGACGGTGATCAATACGATGACCTAGTCCCACTTGCTCGAGTACCGCTTTAGCCGCCGCTTCATCAATCACACTGTGATAGTGCTGTGCGAGCATCACATTTTCAAGTGCGGTCAAATAAGGAATTAAATGGAATTGTTGGAAAACTAGACCAATTTTTTCCGCTCGGAAACGTTGGCGACCTACTTCATCCAGTTGGGCTGCATCGACACCATCTAAAATGACTTTACCTTCACTGGCGGTATCTAAACCGGTCAGAATATTCATGAGCGTGGTTTTACCGGAACCCGATGCCCCCATGATGGCAATAAATTCACCTTGGCGAATTTGAATATTAATATCTTCTAAAGCAGTGACTTGCCCGAATCGTTTATATAAATGTTGCGTTTCAATCACAAATTCACTCATTTTATTCCCCTTTCAACACATTTGCGGTTTGAATATTTAAAGCGCGTTTGGTTGGTACAATCACCGCAATAAAGGCAACCAATAACGATAAGACGATAGTAATAGGAATAACCGGTAGACGCATATCAATGTAAGATTTAAATACGGTTAATCCAAGTAATTGTGCCAAAATGTAGCCGAGAATCAGTCCCGCAACAATAGCACAAAGTGCAATGATCAGAATCTCAGTACTAATTTGTTTAATGATGTCACTTTGTTTGGCACCTAAGGCTTTTTGTAGTGCAAATTCTTTTGCTCGCTCACCAACAATCGCAATCAACGTGGTATTCACACAAAGGGTCGCGAGAATCAAAATGACCAATGAGATTAAGCCCATCAATCCTTTAATTTTATCTAAAATTTGCCCTTCAGACGCTGAGACTTTTCGAATTGGGCGGGCAGTTAGATCGGGTTGGCTTTGCATAATGTCTTGGGCAAATTGTGCGACGTTACCTTGTTCATTTTTCACATTGAGCAAGGCGTTGTTTGCCAATCCTTCTTTATCTAACCAACTTTGTGCAAATTCTAAGCTAACGATTAACATGTTGTCTGTGGCATCGCCTGCCTCAACTATCGCTTTAATGGTGAATTCATGTTTTTCAACGGCATTTTTGGAAAGCTTTAATTTACTTCCAACACCTAAATTGAGACGTTCAGCTAAGGTTTTACCAATCATTGCATTGCGATCATCAAAGTTCACATTAATGGCTGAACCGGTAATTTGCCAATAAGGTGCGAGAACACGCATATCTTCAAACCACACGCCCATAATCACGATTTTTTCTAAATCACTTCGTGCAACACCATATAAATAAGGGCTGGCAGCGGTGATAAAATTATCCGGTGCATGATGAAGAATTTGTTTTAATTGGCGTTCTTTCATCAAACCACCATTGGCAGCCCCAATGTAAAAGTTTGCCCCGAAAGTACGGAGCTCTTGGCTCATTTTGGTATTAATATCAAAATATACTGCAGCCATTGCGGTCACAATGGACGCACCGACAGTCAACGCAGAGAAGATAATAAATACCCGTTGTAAACGTAGGCGTAATGCTTGGAAGATTAAACGCCAAAACATACTTTTATTGGCGGCCATACAGCACCTCCACTGGGTAAAGTTTGGCAATACGATGAGCAGGGAACCATGTACCCACCACAGCAATTAAAATAGACAGCATCAATACGCAAGGGATGACAATCCAAGCGAAACTCAGTGGTACGCCAAATAACGCTGAGCCAATAAATCTTGCTAAGCCCCAACCCGCAATACAACCAAGCGATCCACCAATTAAGGCACTGATAATGGCTTCACAATAAAATAATAAGGCAATTTGCCATTGGTATGCGCCTAACGCTTTCATTAAACCAATTTCTTTTGAGCGCTCAATGATTCCTGTACTCATTAATGAGGCAATCCCCATGGCTGCTGCGATTAAAGCAGCGAGAGTAACAACAGCAAGCAATAATTGGATTTTACCAATGACGACACCTTCTGATGCCGCAACCTGCCAAATTGGTCGAACAATGGCGCCTGAGATTGCTTCTTCTAATTGGTGTGAAATAGAAGAGACATAAGCGGTACAATACCAACGATCGTACTCTTCGGCATCTAACGCATCGGTATTCGCACGCGCTTTACGAGAAAGATCATTTTCCGGAACAGTAAGCGCAGACACTTTAACTGATTGAATTTTCCCTTCTAAACCCAGTAATTTTTGTACAGCATTGAGAGGCATGACTAATTGATTATCTTCAGCGCCACCTGTGGATAAGATACCGGTAATTTCGACCGCACTTTGATTATCTAGCTCATTATTTTGATAGCGAAGCTGGATCTTATCACCTTGCTTTAAGCCTGTTCTTTGAGCCAATTGCTCACCAATGAGCGCCGGAATAAATTCACCTTCAGGCGTTTCAAGATCATTTACCCATTCCCCTTGCACATGCCAATAAGGACTAATAATTTTTTGTCCTGTGTGGTAATCATCTTCATCTGGTACAGGGATATTGTGATCAAAAAACGTACCTAGCACATTAATTTGTCCAAGTGCGGTTGATTTATCGTGCGTTTTTTCGGAAAGCATTTCAGCTTTTACATCTGCACTTAATAAGGGGGCAAAACCTACGATATTATTTCGCCAGAAAATATCTTTAATGTTAGGCAACTCTTTTTCATCGAGGAAATCTTGGCTACTTAAATCTGTGTTATGACTGAGCTCATCAGGCAAGGCTGCATTACTTGCAGGTTCAACTAAAATATTGGCTCCGTAAGACTTCAGCTCTTTCGCCATTTTGTCGCCGATATCAATAGAAACAGCTAATAGCGCAGAGACTAATCCCGCAGCCAAGAAAATAGTCACCACTGCTAAAAACTTACGTTTTATGCTAAAACGCCAAGATTGGAATAACATTCTTGCTAGCATTATTCCCCCTTACCTAAATATTTTTCAGGGTTATCACGGAATAAATCGAGATTTTTCTCACTTTCAAAGAAGTAAGTTTTACCTTCGTAATTATATTTGTGCTCAGTTTTAGTATTTTTCATTTGGGCGCCACTAATCGGATCTTTTACATCGATTTCAACAATCGTGCTAAATAAATTTAACCCTTCTTCTAAGCTGGCTTGATTAATGAGAATTTCAGTCTCAGTTTGTTGCCAATCTTCAATCGGCACTGGATTACAGCCACCTGGTTTGCCAATAGATGGAATAAACATATGTACGCCGCAGCCAACACAAACGACTTGGTTACCTTCCATCACATAACCTTGGTCACCACAAAGTAAGCAGGCGTCAAATACCGCGGCTAGGCTCAATTTATCCGGTTGACGATTAATAACAAAGAAACGCACGGCTTTACCATCATCAGCAATCCAGACAAAACGGTGCAATTTGCCGTCTTTTACTTGCTCAATCGGAATATGGGCTTGTTGCTTGTCATCTAAGGTAACAGGAATTGCTTCTGAAAGCTGTGGTGGACGAGAGGCAATTTGCTCCCAATAAAGCTGTGTAGTAAAAATAATCGCTAAAGCCAAATATCCCCAACCAAGTAATCGAGAGGAGGTGCGCAATGCGGCTAATTTTTGGCGTTTTTCAATGGGTTCTTGTGTGGCATTAACTTGTTGCTTGCGTGATAAATGAATTTTGCCGTAGAAGATGGCAAGTACAACGAAGAGTAAGGCGGCACAGATGTAATTTAACCAACGAGTGATTTCGCCTGATTTCGCAACAAAACTTAAACGAGGCTTGGTAAGCTCAAGTACCTGAAGTTTCATTAAAATTAATAAGAGTTCACCAATAAGTGGCACAAGTAAGCAAACTAAGAGAAGGCTAATTGCACCTTTTAAAAGTGCGGTTGATTTTTGTTGTGTTTTTACCGCTTGTTTTAGAAGTAAATAGATCCAGCCTTGTAAGCATAGACAAAAAACAAAGGCAAAAATGACCGCACTTATATGTAAGATCGAATCGGTATTGATAACATCAGTAGAAACGAGAGCGGTAATGTTAGGATCTTTTGCCCAGAAGCTTCCAGCGATGAGCATTAATACCGTTTGCCAAAAGGCAGGTAAGCGACCTTTGCCGAAAATTAAACATAAGGCAAAGATAGTCAACAGCGTCAATATCACGCCATTAACGATTAAATTGGTGATTTGTCCCGCAGGTAAACTAAGGCGCAGTACGATACCGGCAATAAAACCGAATAGGCTAAGCCAAATTATTTTTTTCGCACTCACAGTGGATTGTTTACTGTGATAAACACCGAGCAATAATGAAAAAGGTAAAAGTGCTTGAAGCAGGAAAGTAAAAAAATAATTCATAGTTTGACCATTTAATAGGATAAAACAGACGATATTTTAAGGTTAAATGAAATGCTATTGCCTTCCCCTGAAATACAAGGGAAGGCAAGTCGGTAAAATCAATGTTTACCTGAGATTATTTGATGCCAGTGAATTTGAATTCATAGCTTACATCAAATGGTTTCCACCAACGACCTACACCCGTTTCAGAGTCGGTATGACGGTGCATACCCGCTTTTGATGGAGGATCGATGTGGTAAGTTAATTTATAGTTACCTACGCCCATCATTTTCACGTTTGCACCGTAGTGAGGACCATCACCCGCTACCATTGGCATGAAAGTACCTTCTTGTTTTTCACCCGTATCAGCATTTACCAAAGTATAGTTGATGGTTAAGTAAGGCATCCATTCACCATCACCAAAGCCATTTTTGTTACCTTTTACTGCGTGGATATCCGCTTCTAAGTGAATATCTGATTTTGCCGCAGGTAAACCCATACCACGAGGTTCCATATCGATTGGTTTGAGATAAACCGCCGCAATTTCCATTTCATTCATGGTTACCGCTTCACCGATTGGGTACTCTTGGAATGCGTTTGCAGTAGACGCGGTAAAAATACCCGCAAATAATGCTGTTGCTAAAAGTGCTTTTTTCATTGTTTTTCTCCTAAAGGATTGTTGGGTATTACGCGGCTTTTTTGCTTTGATATTTCATAATAAACAGAGCAAATACGGCTGCGATGAGTAAGATTGCTTGTGGGATTAGGGTTTCCATATAAGGATAAATACCTAACCACGAAATTTCAGGCACACCGCTAATCAGCGTTGGCTCGAAAAGTTTGCCTTCAATGAGTTCTAAAACAGATTTACCGGCGAATACAAAGGCCATTAAATACATGAAAGAACCCGTGAACATAAAGAATGGTTTAAGCGGTAATTTCACCACGGTATAACGCATCACGAAGTAGCAAATGGTGAGAATAATTACACCGACAATGATACCTGCGAAAAGATAGATAAAACTGACCGCACTTTTCGCATCACCCACGAGGGCATAGTAGAACAATACGGTTTCTGCCCCTTCACGATATACGGCTAAGAAACTGGTAAGCCATAAGCCGATGAGTGAGCCAGTAGTGAGGGCAGTTGAGAGTTTGCCTTCTAAATAACGTTTCCAGTTTTGTGCTTCGACTTTGGACAATAACCAGTAGCTCATCATAAAGAGCATGACTACAGCAAAAATCATCGTAAAGCCTTCGAGCAATTCGCGGTTTTGACCGGAATTTTCAAAGATAAGTTGGAAGATAAATGCGGTAACCACACTGGCAATTAATGCCACATAAACAGATTGGCGGATAACCGGCAATTTATCTTGGTGGTTATTTTTAATTAAGTAAGTCACGATAGCCGCAACAATTAATAAGGCTTCCAAACCTTCACGAAGAATGATTAAAAGGCTATATAAGAACATAGACCAATCACTTTGTTCTCCGCCCTGTAACATATCAACCGCTTTAGTTAGATTCAGGTCTAAACCATCAGCTTGCGCTTGTAACTTATCACTTTGTTCAGCTTTCATTAAGCTGACTAGACGGGTAAAGTAGCCTTCAAGTTCCGCTTTAAAGTTGCTATCACGAGAGCCAATTTTGTTCTCCATACCACTGCTTTCAAACACATCAAAATAGGTGTCTTGTACAGAAAGAATTGCTTTTTTGCTTTCACCTTGTTGATAGAGCGCAATAGCTTGTTGAATACGTTGGTTGATCTCTTGTTTAATCTTATTCCAATCTTGCTCTTGTTGATTATCTGTTGCTTGCTGCGCTGCATTGGATTGAACATTTTGTTCTTCACGTGTCGTTGGCAGGTTAGGCAAGTTTTCTTCAATATCTTGTAATAATTGCGTACTTTGATAACCAATCTCTGTGATTTGATCGGTTTGTTCACTTAAACGGATGATGTTGTAAAACTGTTGATTAATCGCCGCTGAAGTTTCTGCAGAGCGATTTTGGCGAATGGACATTTCCATTTCTGAATTTTTATAGCCATCGTATTGCGCTTGTTGGAACAATTTTTTCGCGTTAGCGAGATCACCATTTTGATACGCTTCGAGCCCTTGAGCGAGCAAATCATCAATGGTTTTAAAACTTTGTTGCCAATAAGGGGCGATCTCTTGATTATCATAAACACCATGTTGACTATCGGCATTGAGCTGATGACCTTCAATCAATGATGGCAACACTTCTTGTAATTCTTTTTTGAGCTGATCGATTTTAGCTTGAATCTTTTGTTGTGAACTGCCTTCACCGATCATTTTACGGATCTCGCCAAAAGTCGCTTCCATTTGGTAACTTTTTTGTGCCGAGAAATTGATACGAATTGGACCTTCTAGATTTTCAAACACTTCAAAATAAGCCATTTGGACTTCAGTGCGCGCATAATCGGTATTACCTTGCTGGACAAGTTGGGCAGTTTTGTCTAAGCGAGAGGTAATATCATCAACCCATTGTTGGTAGTTGTTTTGTGCAAAGAGTGAAGGAGAGAAGGCGAGTGAAAAAATTAAAAAGAAAAATCGAATAGAACGGAATAGCATCGCCTATTTACCTCAAATGAAATTAATTCCTATTAATAATTATCCTTTGATATCAGTAAAATGACAATGAATAATTCCTATTTTTGTGATGAAGATCAAAAAATTCACAAGAGTCAGAAATGTTTAGAGGACGGTTGTATGCTTAAAAGAATAAAGCGCCTTTGTTAGGCGCTTTATGGAGATATCAAAGTGCGGTCAAAAATAAGCGAGTTTATTGAGTGGGTGCGGCTTCTTCAACAGGCGCTTTATTATCTAACACATCCCATACACTTTCTTGTTTTGGTGATTCTGGTTGTTCAGGTTGTGGCGATTGTGTAGTCTGCGCCGCTGTAGCAGTTGCCGTACTCGTCGTTGGCGCAGAAGCGCAGAAGTTTTGATCTTTATTTATCCATACAGGGATTGTCCGACTGCTACCACAACTCCAACTGCCGTAAGCATTGATGCCAACCCATTTAATGGTAGAAGGTTGACCGAGTTTCAGTTTTTCAATGACAACACGGTTTAAATAATCTTTATAGATTTGTAATGCACCAGAGGCACCCGTTAATTTAGTTTCACCGTTATCATCACGACCTAGCCAAATGGTGCTGACATTTTTACCATCAATACCCACAAACCAAGTATCACGGGCATCATTGGTCGTGCCTGTTTTACCTGCAAGACGAAGATCGGCATAATCATTTTGAAGACTACGAGCAGTACCACGTTCTACAGTTTGTTGCATCGCATACAAGGTTTGATAAGCCGCTTCTCTCGGCACCACTTGATCTGGCACCGTATTGTGTTCGTAAATAATATTCCCTTGGCGATCAGCAATGCTTTGAATGGTACTTAACTCAATTTTACCACCTTGATTTGCAATGGTTTGATAGAGTTTGGTCACATCATAAGGTGAAATACTATAAGAACCAAGCAAGGTTGCAGGCACTTTTGGAATCGCTACATTATCCCAGCCCATGGCTTTTTGCGTATCGATCACTTTGCTTAAACCGACTTTCATCCCAATATTTACCGTTGGAATATTCAGCGAGCGAGCAAGGGCATCCATTAGCATCACCGAACCACTGTATTTGCGATCGTAGTTACGAGGTTGCCAAGGTTGGCTACCTTTAACATAAATCGTGATTGGCTGGTTTTGAATTGGCGTATTTAAACGAAATTGTTCCGGATTCATCAGTGCGGTCAAATAAATGGATGGTTTTACCAAAGAACCAATTTGACGTTTTGACATTAACGCACGGTTAAATCCGGCATATTCTGTTTGTAATCCACCTACGACAGCACGTACTTCACCCAGGTGATAATCCGCCACAATCATGGCACCTTCAAGGTGTGGATTTTTGGTTTGTAGTTGTAAATGATTGACCGTATTCACCACAGCATTTTCAGCTTGTTCCTGTTGTTTTAAATCCATAGTGGAGAAAATACGCGCACCAAGTAGCGCAGAGGTTTTATTTTCCCCTAATTGACGGCGAAGATCGGCTTGCAATGTTTGAATGAAAGCAGGGTATTTACGAGAAATTTGACCTTTAGCTTGCACGCCTAATGGACGTTTACTCAACATCTCATACAACTCATCCCCAATCATTTGGTGATCAAGCATCAGTTTTAACACCACATTTCGGCGATCGAGTGCATATTGTGGATTTCGCCATGGATTATAAAGGGATGGACCTTTCACCATGCCGACTAAAAGGGCAATTTGGTCAAGGCTAATTTCACGGATGGAGCGACCAAAATAGAATTGGCTCGCCAACGCAAAACCGTGAATTTGAATATCACCATTTTGACCAAGGTAAATCTCGTTCAGATAGGTTTCTAAGATACGGTTTTTATCATATCGCCAATCTAACACCAATGACATTAAGGCTTCATTGGCTTTACGTGTCAGAGAACGTTCGCTGGATAAAAATAGGTTTTTAACTAATTGCTGAGTGAGTGTACTGCCGCCTTGAACCGTTTGACCCGCTCTTATATTGGCAATCATCGCTCGCACAATACCCACTGGATTAATCCCGTTATGCACATAAAAGCGGCGATCCTCTGTGAGTAATAAGGCATCGATGAGTAAGCGAGGGTATTGTTGTAATGGAATCGCTAAACGATCTTCATTATCTGATTCCAACATCGCAATTAATTTAGGCGCAAGACGGAATTCATCAACCGCTTTTACGTTGACTAAGTCTTCAATACGAGAAAGTTTGTTATCCGTAAAACGTAAACGTAATACACGTTGTGGTTCAGGTTTGTCAGGATAAGGGAATGCACGACGAAGTAATACGATGGTATCCTCTTCGAGCTTAAAATCTCCCGGTGCTGCAATCATTGTGGTTTGACGGTATTCGTTATCGAGTAAGATTTGAATCACTTCGTCAAAAGAAAGGTTATCAGAAAGTTTTACGCTTTCTAAACGACTATACACTTCTGCCGGTAAACGCCAAATTTGGCCATCCATTTTTGAGCGAATTTGCCAGTCTAAATAGCCACCATAAAATACAGCAAGCGTCCCTAAAGTAAAGGCTGCTTTAGCTAAAAAGATTTTACAAGAACGTCGCTTATCTGGCGCTTGTGTTTCTTGTTGTTCAGGAGAGGTGTTTTCCGTTTCCGACATAATAGTTAGCTTCAGAGAATGAGGTTAAGCAATAAATTCAAAATAGGCATTAAGAAAGTGGATGAAGTCTGTTGTACCGCAGAAGGCGATGCTTTCTTCATCATAATAATGGAAGTCGTCTTCTAAAATTTCATCTGTTTCAATCGCAAGGTTATTGGCGCGAATCATCACTTCATCGGTATTGATAAAAAGGGTGTATTCTGAACCAATTAACGTGACTTCATCATTATTTTTAATCTGCTCACAGGCAGAAAGTGCGGTCAAAAACGCTTGAGGATTTGACCGCACTTCTGAATTAAACCAATTGGCTAGCGCAATGTGTTCCATTGAACATTTGGCGTGCACATTGCCTAGATAATAGGTAAATTGAAAATCCATATTAAATGCTGAATGACGAACCGCAACCACAGGTGCTGGTTGCATTAGGATTGTTCACCACAAAACGAGAACCTTCTAAGCCTTCAGTGTAATCCACAGTACCGCCAATTAAGTATTGTAAACTCATTGGGTCAATCACTAATTGCACACCGGATTTTTCAATCGTCAGGTCGCCTTCATTGACTTTATCATCAAAGGTAAAACCATATTGGAAACCGCTACAGCCACCACCGGTGATGTACACGCGTAATTTTAATTCGTTGTTTTCTTCTTCGCTAATTAAGTTTTTTACTTTATTGGCTGCCGCATCAGTAAAAGTTAGCGGTACGGCCATATCTAAATCTGACATATCTCTATCCCCACTTTCCTAAAAATAATCCTTGTATTATCTAATAACCTGTTAATTCATTCAAGATTTTTCACGGAATTAGTGCTATTATATGCGAATAAATCAGAATTAAATAAGGAGAAATAATGGGCATTCCATTAAGAACGGAAGAAGAAATTGTTAAGTTGCGTGAAGCGTGTAAATTAGCGTCCGATGTTTTGGTCATGATCGAACCTTATGTCAAAGAAGGGGTGACCACAGGTGAATTAGATCGCATTTGTCATGATTACATGGTGAATGTACAAAAAGTGATTCCTGCTTGCTTAAATTATCATGGTTTCCCGAAAGCAACCTGTATTTCTATAAATGAAGTAGTTTGCCATGGTATTCCAAGCGACGATAAAAAATTAAAACAGGGCGATATTGTCAATATTGATGTGACCGTAATAAAAGATGGTTATTTCGGTGATAACTCTAAAATGTATGTCGTGGGAGAAACCAATATTCGTAGCCAAAAATTGGTTGAAGCGGCACAAGAAGCGCTTTATGTGGGATTACGTACGGTTAAGCCTGGTATTCGTTTAAATGAAATTGGTAAAGCGGTACAAAAATATACGGAAAGCCAAGGTTTTAGCGTGGTGCGTGAGTATTGCGGCCACGGTGTGGGAACTGAATTCCACTGCGAACCACAAGTGTTGCACTATTATGCTGACGATGGTGGTGTGATTTTAAAACCAGGTATGGTATTTACCATTGAACCAATGATCAATGCGGGTAAAAAAGAAGTGCGTTTAATGGGCGATGGTTGGACGGTAAAAACCAAAGACCGTAGCCATTCAGCGCAATATGAACACCAAATTGTGGTGACCGAAAATGGTTGTGAAGTGATGACAATTCGCGATGAAGAAATTGCGGAAGGCCGAATTCAACGTATAATGAATAATCTTTAAATTCAGCTAAAAGCCTACGATAGTGGGCTTTTTTTATAATTGTTTTGTTTGTGGAATACCTATGCTTTTTCCTTATCATTTCGATTCTCCACTCACGCCAAGTGCGGTCAAAATCCAGCGTGAAAATTTGAAGGAATTTGAACGTCAGCATTTTGCTGATTATTCCATTTTTAATCTGATCGCTAACCGAACACAGTTTTATGATGATTTGTTAAAACAGCTTTGGCAGCAATTTGAATTAGATAAAGCTCATCTCACCTTAATTGCAGTAGGAGGTTATGGCAGACAAGAAATCTTTCCTTTATCTGACCTAGATGTTCTTATTCTTTCAAAAGAAGAAAAAGGCATTGAAGCGGAAGAAAAAATTGCTCAGTTTGTGCAGTTCTTGTGGGATTGTGGATTCGACGTAGGGCATAGTGTTCGTTCTTTGGAAGAATGTGAAAAGGAAGGTAAACAAGACATTACTATTGCTACCAATTTGCTTGAGTCTCGTTATTTATCGGGAGATGTATCCCTTTTCAATGCTTTAGAGGAAATACTGAAAAAGCCAGATTTTTGGGCGGTAAAATCATTCTTTGATGCCAAAGTACAAGAACAAATTGAACGTTATCAGCGTTATCACAACACCAGTTACAATTTAGAACCCGATTTAAAATACAGCCCAGGTGGTTTGCGGGATCTTCACCTTTTATATTGGATCGCCTTACGCCACACAGGAGAAATGACCCTTAATGGCATTTTGGAAAGCGGTTTTATTTACCCATCAGAACACCAACAATTATTAGAAAGCCAAGAATTTTTATTCAAAGTGCGGTTCGCTTTACACTTGATTTTAAAACGTTATGACAACCGACTGCTGTTTGATCGTCAAATCAAAGTGAGCGATATGCTTGGTTTTGAAGGCGACGGGAACCGTGGTGTCGAAAAAATGATGAAACGTTTTTTCCAAGCTTTACGCACGATTTCTCGTTTGACCGATATTCTGATTAAGCATTATAAGGAGCATTTTTTATCTTCAAACGGAGAGGAATCAGTTCACCATTTGGATGACGATTTTGAAATAGTGAATCAAAGTTTGTGTTTACGTAAGGAAGACGTGTTTTTACGTTCGCCGGATCGTATTTTGGATCTTTTTTTCTATCTTACGCAGCATGAACAAGCCGAAATTCATTCTTCAACATTACGCCAATTACAGATTGCGTTGGAAAGTTTGACGCAGAAATTGTGTGATATTCCTGAAGCAAGGGAGAAGTTTATTCGGTTATTTAATCAACCGAAAGCGATTCAGCGTGCATTCCTCCCAATGCACCAATATGGTGTGTTAACGGCTTATTTGCCACAATGGCAGGGGATTGAAGGCTTGATGCAATTTGATCTCTTCCATATTTACACCGTGGATGAGCATACCTTGCGAGTGATGTTGAAATTGGAAAGTTTCTTAGCCGAAGATGAGGCAGAATCACATCCGATTTGCCATCAAATATTTACTCAAATTCCTGACCGCATTTTGCTTTATGTTGCCGCACTTTTCCATGATATAGCGAAAGGGCGAGGGGGTGATCATGCGGAGTTAGGGGCTGAAGACATCGCTGACTTTGCTCGTTTGCATGGTTTTGATCGTCGAGAAATTGAAACAATGATCTGGTTGGTAAAAGAGCATTTGCTCATGTCAATTACCGCGCAGCGTCGAGATATTCATGATCCGGAAGTCGTGATGAACTTTGCGGAAAATGTGCAAAATCGAGTTCGTTTAGATTATCTCACTTGTCTGACTGTTGCGGATATTTGTGCGACAAATGGTACATTATGGAATAGCTGGAAGCGTTCTCTTTTTGCCTCTTTATACGATTATACGGCGCAACAATTCCGACAAGGGATGGATTTGTTATTAGATAATGAAGAAAAAATCCTTGAAAATCGTCAATTGGCGTTGGCAATTTTATCCGAAGAAAAACCAGAATTATCGGAAGAGAAAATTTCAGCGTTGTGGCAGCGTTGCCCATCTGATTATTTCTTACGAAATAGTCCAAAACAAATTGCGTGGCATACAGAGTTATTAGCTGAATTTGATGGTGAAGTACTCGTTAAAATCAGTAATTGTTTTTCTAGCGGTGGGACTGAAATTTTCGTTTATTGTCCCGATCAAGCTAATTTGTTTAATAAAGTGGCCTCAACCATTGGTGCGAAAAAATTCAGTATTCATGATGCGCAAATTTTGACATCCGATGATGGCTACGTATTCGACAGCTTTATCATCACAGAATTAAATGGTGAGTTGGTTCGTTCAGAACGTCGCCGAGAATTAGAGACGGTATTAACCTCTGTTTTATTAGGCGAAAAATTGCCGTCAATGTCTTTTGCAAATAATCGACAGTTGCAACACTTCACCGTAAAAACAGATGTACGTTTTTTGAAAGAAACTAAAAAAGAGCATACCGAATTAGAAGTAGTGGCTTTAGATAAACCCGGTTTATTGGCTCAAATTACTCAAATTTTTACCGAATTAAAACTCAATATTTGTAATGCAAAAATCACGACAGTAGGAGAAAAGGCAGAAGACTTTTTTATTTTAACAAATGAGAAAGGCACAGCATTAACCGAAGAGGAAAGAGGATTATTAGAAAACGTTCTCTATGAATGCTTATAATATGAAATAAAAAAGTGCGGTGAAAAAAATGACCGCACTTTCATATTTTAAGCAATCGCCGCAAATGCAATATCAGCAGCAGCAAGCGTTTTTTCAATGTCTTCATTTGTATGTGCTAAAGACATAAAGCCTGCTTCAAAAGCAGAAGGCGCAAGGTAAACGCCTTGATCGAGCATTTTGTGGAAGAACACTTTGAATTTTTCGGTATCACATTTCATGACTTCTGCATAAGAGGTAACTTGTTTTTGGTCAGTGAAGAAAATACCAAACATTCCGCCTACATGATTAATCACAAATGGCACATTGTGTTTTTGAGCTAATGCTTTTAAGCCATCACAAAGTTTTGTGGTTAATTCTGCAAGGTGTTGCTCGTTACCTGCTTTTTTCAATTCGGTTAAACAGGCTAAACCGGCAGCCATTGCAATCGGGTTACCAGAAAGAGTACCTGCTTGATAAACAGGGCCGGTTGGTGCGAGGTGTTGCATAATCACTTTTTTACCGCCAACAGCACCCACTGGCATACCGCCGCCAATGACTTTACCTAATGTGGTGAGATCCGGTGTGACATCATAATAAGCTTGAGCGCCTGCAAGTGAAACACGGAAACCAGTCATGACTTCATCAATAATGAAAAGTGCACCATATTGGTCACAGATTTCGCGAATGCCTTGTAAGAAACCTTCTTTTGGCGGAATACAGTTCATATTGCCTGCGACAGGTTCAATAATCACACAAGCAATGTCGTTAGGGAATTCTTCAAATAATTTTTTAACAGAATCAAGATTGTTATATTCTGCAGTTAAAGTATGTTTTGCAAAATCTTCAGGCACACCTGGTGAGCTTGGTTGTCCAAGTGTTAATGCTCCCGATCCTGCTTTTACTAAAAGTGAATCAGAATGGCCGTGGTAACAACCTTCAAATTTTAAGATTTTGCTTCTATTTGTATAACCACGCGCAAGACGGATAGCAGTCATGGTAGCCTCAGTACCTGAACTCACCATACGAATCATTTCAATAGATGGCACAATTTCACAGACCAATTCTGCTAAATCAATTTCAGATGGTGTTGGCGCACCAAAGCTTAAACCATTCTCCGCTGCTTTTAATACAGCATCTAAAATAGCAGGGTGGTTGTGACCTAAAATCATTGGCCCCCAAGAACCTACATAATCGATATATTGTTTGCCTTCGGTATCGTAAATGTAAGCGCCTTTGGCTTTTTGAATAAATACGGGTGTGCCACCTACGCCTTTAAAAGCACGAACAGGGGAGTTTACGCCACCAGGAATAACTTCTTGTGCACGAGAGAAAAGTGTGGTTGATTTTGTCATGATTTTTAATCCTTATATTAAAAGTGGGCATATTGTACTAAAAAACTGAATTTGAGAAAAATCTTTGTGTGCTGATTTTTCTTTATGTTATCCTTTGCAAAAAATTTTTAGGATACAAACTATGCTAAGTCTTATTGTAACTTTCTTAGGGGCATTTTTAACCTTGATTGTGATGCGACCAATTGCGAATAAAATTGGCTTGGTTGATAAACCAAATTATCGTAAGCGTCACCAAGGTGCGATCCCACTGATTGGCGGTGTTTCTCTTTTTATGGGAAACCTTTGCTATTATTTAATGGAGTGGGATCAACTTCGTTTACCTTATCTTTATATATTCAGTATCTTTATTCTACTCGCAATCGGTATCTTAGATGACCGCTTTGATATTAGCCCTTTCTTACGTGCAGGGATTCAAGCGGTTCTTGCGATTTTAATGATCGATTTAGGTAATGTTTATTTAGATCATTTAGGCCAAATTCTCGGGCCGTTCCAATTAACGCTTGGTTCTATCGGATTGATTATTACCGTATTTGCCACAATCGCGATTATTAATGCCTTTAATATGATTGATGGTATTGATGGATTGTTAGGTGGGTTGTCTATTGTTTCATTTGCTGCCATTGGTATCTTGATGTTCCGTGATGGACAAATGGATATGGCATATTGGAGTTTTGGCTTAATTATCGCAATTTTGCCTTATCTATTATTAAACTTAGGCATTCCATTAGGACCTAAATATAAAGTATTTATGGGAGACGCGGGGAGTACTTTAATTGGCTTTACCATTATTTGGATTTTGCTTTTAAGTACGCAAGGAAAAGGACATCCGATGAATCCAGTGACCGCACTTTGGATTATTGCTGTTCCTTTAATTGACATGGTAGCCATTATTTATCGCCGTTTACGCAAAGGAAAAAGTCCATTCCGTCCGGATCGCTTACACGTACACCACTTAATGGTTCGTGCTGGATTAACTTCTCGCCAAGCCTTTTTATTAATTACTTTCTTTGCCGCCATTTGTGCGACAATCGGGATCTTAGGCGAAGTCTTCTATATTAATGAATGGGCAATGTTTATTGCATTTATTATATTATTCTTCCTTTATGCTTATTCAATTACAAAAGCATGGAAAATCACCCGATGGGTACGAAGAATGAAACGTCGCGCACGTCGTAATAAACAATAAATTAAATAAAGAGGATAGCAATTTGCTATCCTTTTTTATGTTTTAGCACTAAAAATAGACGAATACATAATAAATTCTATACAAATTGAACAAAAATTTATCTTTTGATATTTTTTTTCAAAAAAGTGCTAGACAAGGTATTGGGAAATCATTAATATACGCCCCTGCAACGACGCAGTAACGCGTTCGTAGCTCAGTTGGATAGAGCGTTGGCCTCCGGAGCCAAAGGTCGCAAGTTCGAATCTTGTCGAGCGCGCCAGAAGTCAATGCGGTAAACAACTAATCAATGGTGGCTATAGCTCAGTTGGTAGAGCCCTGGATTGTGATTCCAGTTGTCGTGGGTTCGAATCCCATTAGCCACCCC